>BNJS01001163.1_pt1 | contig 251388 bp, 334 predicted proteins | sample 8540461 | NCBI WGS metagenome assembly BNJS01 (sample SAMD00202454, study PRJDB9452) | human saliva metagenome | isolation source: human saliva | place: Japan | reverse complement strand
AAATATTGGACTAAATTAGTCTCACGAAGTATTTGAGAATTAAGTTCAAAAAATAGAAAAATCGTTTACATGATTTAATCAAGTGGTTAGACTATCTTTTGGTCCTCTCTTGTGTTATACTAGATAAGTTGCAAAGAAAGCAGTACTTTTCTTTAGTGGAAAAGAAGCAACACGATCTTTCATATAAAGATATGAAAAACCGTCATGAAAAGAAAAGTATAAATTAAGCGCTATAGGGTGGCTTCGCACCACCTTTAGAAAGAAGAAAAACGTGAAATTTAATGAATTTAATCTTTCTGCTGATTTGTTAGCAGAAATTGAAAAAGCAGGATTTGTAGAAGCAAGTCCTATCCAAGAGCAAACTATTCCTTTGGCTCTTGAGGGAAAAGATGTTATCGGTCAAGCACAGACTGGTACAGGGAAAACAGCAGCCTTTGGCTTGCCAACTCTTGAAAAAATTCGTACAGAAGAAGCAACTATCCAAGCTTTGGTGATTGCGCCAACTCGTGAACTGGCTGTTCAAAGTCAAGAAGAGCTTTTCCGCTTTGGCCGTAGTAAAGGTGTGAAAGTCCGTTCAGTATACGGTGGTTCAAGTATTGAAAAACAAATCAAGGCTCTTAAATCAGGGGCTCATATCGTAGTAGGAACACCAGGACGTTTACTTGACTTGATTAAACGCAAGGCTCTGAAATTACATGATATTGAAACCTTGATCTTAGACGAAGCAGATGAAATGCTGAACATGGGATTCCTTGAAGATATTGAAGCCATTATCTCTCGTGTCCCAGAAAATCGTCAAACCTTACTCTTTTCAGCGACTATGCCAGATGCTATCAAACGTATTGGTGTTCAGTTTATGAAAGAACCTGAGCATGTGAAGATTGCTGCCAAAGAATTAACAACAGAATTAGTAGACCAGTACTATATCCGTGTTAAAGAACAAGAAAAATTCGACACCATGACTCGTCTCATGGATGTTGATCAACCTGAGTTATCAATTGTTTTTGGTCGTACCAAACGTCGTGTGGATGAATTAACTCGTGGACTTAAAATCCGTGGTTTCCGTGCAGAAGGGATTCATGGAGATTTGGACCAAAACAAACGTCTTCGTGTCCTTCGTGATTTTAAAATGGCAATCTTGATGTCCTCGTTGCAACAGACGTAGCTGCTCGTGGTTTGGATATTTCAGGTGTGACTCATGTCTACAACTACGATATCCCACAAGACCCTGAGAGTTATGTTCACCGTATTGGTCGTACAGGACGTGCAGGTAAGTCAGGTCAGTCTATTACCTTCGTTTCACCAAATGAAATGGGTTATCTACAAATCATTGAGAACTTGACTAAGAAACGTATGAAAGGTCTCAAGCCTGCAAGTGCAGAAGAAGCCTTCCAAGCTAAGAAGCAAGTAGCTCTTAAGAAAATTGAACGTGATTTTGCGAATGAGGAGATTCGTAGTAACTTTGAGAAGTTTGGCAAGGATGCTCGTCAATTGGCCTCAGAATTCAGCCCAGAAGAATTGGCCATGTATATCCTCAGCTTAACAGTTCAAGACCCAGATAGTCTTCCTGAGGTTGAGATTGCACGTGAAAAACCCTTACCATTTAAACCATCTGGTGGTGGCTTCGGTGGCAAAGGCAAGGGTGGTCGAGGAGGCCGTCGTGGAGATGACCGTCGAGACCGTGATCGCCGTGGCAATGGACGTCGTGATGACTATCGTAAAGGTGGACGTTCAAAGGATCGCTTTGATAAAGAGAAGCGTTACCGCAAGGATACTAAAAAACCACGCAATACTTCAAGCGAGAAGAAAACAGGCTTTGTTATTCGTAACAAAGGAGATAAATAACAAAAAAAGCGGTTCACTGAGGTGGATCGCTTTTATATATAAGGAGACCGAGAGTCATATGAAAAAGTAATACGAGAAGTTTGTATTTATATATTTGTTATCTTGTAATATTATTCTATCAAAAAATCAGGAAGCTGTCAATAAGAAAATTATAAAAAATAGGAAAAATTTTCGAATACACTTGAATTGCAATTCAATAAACAATTTTCAGATAATTGTTGAAAAAGTCAGAATTTTATGATATAATGAAAGCGATTATATGCGAGGTAAAAAATGGCACATTTATTAGAAAAAACAAGAAAAATCACATCAATGTTAAAACGTTCGGAGGAGCAATTACAAGATGAGCTTCCTTATAATGCCATTACACGTCAATTAGCAGATATTATTGACTGTAACGCTTGTATTGTGAATAGCAAGGGTCGTTTGTTGGGCTACTTTATGCGCTACAAAACTAATAATGACCGAGTAGAGCAATTCTTCCAATCAAAGACTTTCCCAGAAGATTATGTGCAAGGTGCGAACATGATCTACGATACGGAGGCCAATCTTCCAGTAGAGCATGATTTGACAATTTTCCCAACTGAGAGTCGTTCTGATTTCCCAGATGGTTTGACAACGATTGCTCCAATCCATGTCTCTGGTATTCGCTTGGGTTCATTGATTATTTGGCGCAATGATAAGAAGTTTGAAGAAGATGATTTGATTCTGGTTGAGATTGCCAGTACAGTAGTAGGAATTCAACTCTTGAACTTCCAACGTGAAGAAGATGAGAAAAAAATATTCGTCGTCGTACGGCTGTAACTATGGCGGTTAATACTCTTTCATACTCTGAGCTTAGAGCAGTATCGGCTATTCTAGCTGAATTAAATGGTAATGAAGGTCAATTAACAGCTTCAGTCATTGCTGACCGTATCGGTATCACTCGTTCTGTAATTGTTAATGCCCTTCGTAAACTTGAATCCGCAGGGATTATTGAGAGTCGTTCTCTTGGTATGAAAGGAACTTATCTCAAAGTTCTCATTCCAGATATTTTTTTGAAGAAGTGAAAAAAAGAGGGACTATTAATGGCTAAGGCTTTAATTTCTATTGACTATACAGAAGATTTTGTAGCGGATCATGGGAAACTGACTGCGGGAGCTCCAGCTCAAGCAATATCTGATGATATATATGGGGTGACTCAAAAAGGCTTTTTGAACGTGGAGATTATATCTTTTTACCATCGATGCTCATGAGGAAAATGATGTCTTTCATCCTGAAAGTAAACTATTCCCGCCACATAATATTATTGGGACTAGTGGACGAAACTTGTATGGCAAGCTAGCCGAGTTCTATCAGGAACATGCTGATGATAGTCGTGTTTTCTGGATGGATAAGCGTCACTATTCAGCATTTTCTGGGACTGATTTGGATATCCGTCTCAGAGAGCGTAGAGTAGATACAGTCATTTTGACAGGAGTTCTTACAGATATCTGTGTCTTGCATACAGCCATTGATGCCTATAATCTTGGTTATCAGATAGAAGTTGTGAAACCAGCAGTTGCATCCATTTGGCCTGAAAATCATGCCTTTGCACTTGGACATTTCAAGAATACACTTGGTGCGAAATTGGTTGATGAAAATTTGTTTGAAATTACAGAATAATACATTTCAAGATGAAAAAATCTGAAAAAAGTCTTGACAATTTTTTTCAAAGTTGATATACTAGTAAAGTAATCGACGCGGGGATGGCGGAATTGGCAGACGCGCAGGACTAAGGATCCTGTGACCGCTTTAGGTCGTGAGGGTTCAAGTCCCTCTCTCCGCATAATAGTGAGCTAGCTTTGGCTAGCTTTTTATTTTTCATTAAAAAGAGCAAAAATATTTTTGCTCTTTTTTTGGTATTTCATAAACATTTCATATTTGAATATTATAATGGTTTTACAAATATGGAGGTGCTATATGAATCCCACTCAAAGAGCTTGGGCTTACGTCAGCAGAAAACGACTGAGAAGTCTCATATTATTCTTGATTCTATTTGTTTTATTGGCTGGAATATCGGCTTGTTTGACCCTTATGAAGTCCAACAAAACAGTTGAAAATAATCTCTATCGCTCATTGAATACGTCTTTTTCTATTAAAAGAATAGAAGCAGATCAGACCTTTCAACTGTCTCAACTAGATGACCTTAAAAAATAAAGGGGCTTGAGAAGATTTCACCTGAGCTAGAAACAATAGCCAAGTTAACTGACAAAGAAGTTGTTACTGGAGAGCAAAGTATCCAAAGGGATGATTTGACAGAGGCTGAAAAAAATCTCATCAGTTTAATTGCTTTGGAAGATTCTTCCAAGGATGTTTCTTTTACAAGTTCCGCCTTTAGTCTTAAAGAAGGAAGACATCTACAAAAAGGAGATAACCAGAAAATATTAGTCCACGAGGAATTGGCTAAGAAGAATAACCTAAAACTTGGGGATAAGATTAGCTTAAATCCTGCTCAAGTTGAAGGAAATAGTGGACAAAGGCTAGACTATGAAATCATAGGTATTTTCTCAGGTAAGAAGCAAGAGAAATTCACTGGTCTTAGCTCAGATTTTAGTGAAAACACGGTCTATACAGACTACGAAAGTAGCCAAACTCTTCTTGGAAATAAGGAAACTCAAGTAACTGCTGCTCGTTTCTATCTAGAAAATCCCAAAGATATGGATAGTATCATTCAAGAAGTTGAAAAGTTATCTCTGGAAACGAAGGGTTACCAAGTTGAAAAGGAAAATAAGGCTTTTGAACAAATCAAGGATTCAGTTTCGACCTTCCAAACCTTCCTACAGATTTTCCTCTATGGCATTATGATTGCTGGTGTAGGAGCGCTGATCTTGGTCTTGTCACTTTGGTTACGAGAGCGAGTCTACGAGGTTGGTATTTTATTGGCACTAGGTAAAGGAAAAGGAGCAATCTTTAGCCAATTCTGCCTGGAAGTCATCCTAGTTTCATTGGCATCTATTCTGCCGGCATTTGTAGCTGGAAATGCCATTACTTCCTATCTCTTGAAGACTGTACTAGCAAGTGGCGACCAAGCTGCCCTACAAGATACTCTGTCAAAAGCAACGAATTTTTCAACAAGTCTTCTATCATTTGGAGAATCTTATATCTTCCTACTTATAATTAGCTGCTTGTCAGTTGCACTTTGTTTCCTATTTTTATTTAGAAAATCACCGAAAGAAATTTTATCATCAATTAGTTAATGAAGGAGAAATCATGACTTTACTACAATTACAAGATCTTACTTATCGTTATAAAAACACTGCAGAAGCAGTATTATATAAAATCAATTACGATTTTGAACCTGGCAAGTTTTATAGTATTATCGGAGAATCAGGAGCTGGGAAGTCCACACTCTTATCTCTATTAGCAGGACTTGATAGTCCTGTCGAAGGTGCTATCCTATTCGAAGGCAAGGATATTCGTGAACAAGGATATTCTTATCACCGAATGCACCATATCTCTTTGGTTTTCCAAAACTATAACTTGATTGATTATCTTTCTCCATTGGAAAATATCCGCTTGGTTAATAAAAAGGCCAGCAAGGATACCCTTCTTGAACTTGGTTTAGATGAAAGTCAAATCAAGCGGAATGTTCTCCAATTATCAGGTGGGCAGCAACAACGTGTTGCCATTGCTCGTAGCCTTGTATCGGAAGCGCCAGTGATTTTAGCAGATGAACCAACAGGAAACTTGGATCCTAAGACTGCTGGAGATATTATTGACCTGCTCAAATCTCTCGCTGAGAAAACAGGCAAGTGTGTGATCGTTGTGACCCACAGCAAGGAAGTAGCACAGGCGTCAGATATTACACTGGAATTGAAGAATAAGAAACTGACTGAAACAAGAAAAAATAGTAACTAAAACATTTAAACATATTAAAAACTGAAGTAAATCTAGAAAGGAATCTTATGTTACACAACGCATTTGCCTACGTCACAAGAAAATTTTTTAAGTCTATTGTGATCTTTCTTATCATTCTCTTGATGGCTAGTTTGAGTTTGGTCGGCTTATCAATCAAGGGTGCGACAGCCAAGGCTTCTCAAGAAACCTTTAAAAATATCACCAATAGTTTCTCCATGCAAATCAACCGTAGGGTCAATCAAGGTACTCCACGTGGTGCTGGGAATATCAAGGGTGAAGATATCAAAAAAATTACCGAAAATAAGGCCATTGAATCCTACATCAAACGGATTAATGCTATCGGTGATTTGACAGGCTATGAACTGATTGAAACGCCTGAAACCAAGAAAAATCTAACTGCAGATCGAGCTCAACGTTTTGGAAGTAGCTTGATGATAACAGGAGTCAATGACTCTTCTAAAGAAGACAAGTTTGTGTCAGGCTCTTACAAACTGGTCGAAGGAGAACATTTAACAAACGATGACAAATACCAGATTCTCATGCACAAAGATTTGGCTGCTAAACATGGCTGGAAGGTAGGGGATAAGGTCAAACTGAACTCCAATATCTACGATGCAGATAATGAAAGGTGCCAAGGAAACAGTAGAAGTAACGATCAAAGGACTTTTTGATGGACATAACAAATCTGCTGTAACCTACTCACAAGAACTCTATGAGAATACAGCTATCACAGATATTCACACAGCTGCCCAACTCTATGGTTATACAGAAGATACAGCTATTTATGGAGATGCTACCTTCTTTGTGGCTGGAGATAAGAACCTAGATACTGTCATGCAAGAACTAGGGTCTATCAACGGCATCAACTGGAAGATGTATAGCTTGATTAAGAGTTCATCTAACTATCCTGCCCTCGAACAATCTATCTCAGGTATGTACAAGATGGCTAATCTTCTCTTCTGGGGTAGCTTGAGCTTCTCAGCTCTTCTACTGGCTCTCTTACTGACACTATGGATTAACGCCCGTCGTAAAGAGGTTGGAATTCTCCTTTCCATTGGTCTAAAACAAGCAAGTATTCTAGGTCAATTTATCACAGAAGCAGTTATGATTGCAATTCCAGCACTAATTTCAGCTTACTTCTTAGCTAACTATACTGCTCGTACTATTGGAAATACAGTTCTTGCAAATGTCACATCAGATGTGGCTAAGCAGGCTAGTAAGGCAGCCCAAGCCTCTAATCTTGGTGGTGGTGCAGAAGTTGACGGCTTTAGTAAGACACTTTCAAGTCTGGATATTTCCATTCAACCTTCTGACTTTGCTATCATCTTTGTACTTGGCTTAGTTCTTGTAGTATTAGTTATGGCACTTGCTTCAAGCAATCTCCTCTTTAAACAACCAAAAGAACTCTTGTTGGATAGTGAATAAAAAACATGCTACCTATTCTCATTCAAATGAGATATAATATAGGTAGCATTTTTGATAGAAAAGGATTTATATGAAAATTCTAATTGTAGAAGATGAAGACATGATCCGCGAGGGAATTAGTGACTATTTGACGGATTGTGGCTATGAAACCATTCAGGCAGCAGATGGCCTTGAGGCCTTAGAACAATTTTCCAATCACCAAGTTGCCTTGGTTCTCTTAGATATTCAAATGCCGAAACTCAATGGTTTAGAGGTTTTGTCAGAAATTCGAAAAAGTAGCCAAGTTCCGGTCTTGATGTTGACAGCCTTTCAGGATGAGGAGTATAAGATGAGTGCCTTTGCTGCATTAGCAGATGGTTATTTGGAAAAGCCTTTTTCTCTATCTTTGTTAAAAGTACGAGTGGATGCTATTTTCAAACGTTATTATGATACTGGTCGTATATTTACCTATGGGGATACTCAGGTAGACTTTGACAGTTATAGCGCTAAAGTAGCTGGTCAAGAAGTTGCAGTGAATGCAAAAGAACTGGAAATTTTAGACTATCTGGTTAAATGAAGGTCGAGCCTTAACACGGTCGCAGATTATCGATGCTGTATGGAAGATGACTGATGAGGTTCCTTTTGACAGAGTGATCGATGTCTATATCAAGGAACTACGGAAAAAATTGGATTTAGACTGTATTCTTACCGTGCGCAATGTTGGTTATAAATTGGAGAGAAAATGAGACGTTCAGGTTTATTTAAAAAAATTTTTATCTATACCTTCTCGGTATTTTCTACCTTGGTCATTTGTTTGCATTTGGCCATCTACTTCCTCTTTCCTCCGACCTATCTCAGTCATCGTCAGGAGAGTATCGGGCAAAAGGCTACAGAAATTGCCCAGTCTCTCCAAGGCAAAGATGGTCAAGCTATTCAGGAAGTCCTTGAACTTTATTCTAAAAGCAGTGATATTAAGGGAGCTGTTAAGGGAGAGATGACTCAGGATAAGTTGGAAGTCAATGATAATCTTCCCATTGATAAACAACGACAAACGGCCTCCTTGGTTATTGAGGAAAGAGAAGTTCAAACTAAGGATGGTCAGACGATGACCTTACAGTTTTTAGCTTCTATGGATTTGCAGAAAGAAGCAGAAGACATCAGTCTTCAATTTCTGCCTTATACTTTATTAGCGTCTTTCATCATTTCGCTCCTCATCGCCTTTATCTATGCTAGAACCATTGTTGCTCCTATTTTGGAAATCAAACGAGTGACTCGACGGATGATGGATTTGGATGCAGAGGTGAGGTTGCGCGTGGATTCTAAGGATGAAATTGGCGATCTTAAAGAACAAATCAACAGCCTTTATCAGCATCTCTTGACGGTCATTGCAGACTTGCATGAAAAGAACGAGGCCATCCTTCAGCTGGAAAAGATGAAGGTTGAGTTTTTGCGAGGTGCTTCCCACGAACTGAAAACACCCCTAGCTAGTCTAAAGATTCTTCTGGAGAATATGAAAGCCAATATTGGACGCTATAAAGATCGGGACCATTATCTGGGAGTTTCTTTGGGGATCGTGGATGATCTGACTCACCACGTTCAGCAAATCTTATCCCTTTCTTCAGTGCAAGAATTGCGAGATAAGAAAGAACAAATCAACCTTCTTGAAATGACAGATTTACTCTTAAAGGATTATGATTTATTAGCCAAAGAGAGGGAAATCTCAGTCGTGAATCAACTGACTGACCAACAAACTTATCTAAATCCTTCGGTACTCAAGTTGATTCTTTCCAATCTTATCAGTAATGCTGTGAAACACTCTGTTCAAGGTGGTTATCTAAAAATTGGGACAGAAGATGGCTGGGTTTTCATTGAGAACGCCTGTACACCTGAGGAGCAAGATAAGTTTGAACAATCCTTTACGGTTTCTAGTCGACAAAGTAAGGGAGCTGGCTTGGGACTATTCGTAGTTAAAAGTTTATTGGAAAACGAAGAAATTGACTATCGATTTGAACGCTATGAAGATCACTTAGCCTTTTATATGAACCTACCTAAAGACCTGTAAGATTAGGACTTTGAGGAGAGTTCCATATTTTTAGATAGAAGAAATTCAATCTAAACTACAGGAAAAACTAGATTTTTTTGTCAAAAAGTGATAAAATGAACAATGTAAATGGGATATCCCATAAAAATATACAGGAGGCCTGATAAAATGGCAATCGTTTCAGCAGAAAAATTTGTCCAAGCAGCTCGTGACAACGGTTATGCAGTTGGTGGATTTAACACAAACAACCTTGAGTGGACTCAAGCTATCTTGCGCGCAGCAGAAGCTAAAAAAGCTCCAGTTTTGATCCAAACTTCAATGGGTGCTGCTAAATACATGGGTGGTTACAAAGTTGCTCGCAACTTGATCGCTAACCTTGTAGAATCAATGGGTATCACTGTACCAGTAGCTATCCACCTTGACCACGGTCACTACGAAGATGCACTTGAGTGTATCGAAGTTGGTTATACTTCAATCATGTTTGACGGTTCACACCTTCCAGTTGAAGAAAACCTTAAATTGGCTAAAGACGTAGTTGAAAGCACACGCTAAAGGTATCTCAGTAGAAGCTGAAGTTGGTACTATCGGTGGTGAAGAAGACGGAATCATCGGTAAAGGTGAATTGGCTCCAATCGAAGACGCTAAAGCAATGGTTGCAACTGGTATTGACTTCTTGGCAGCTGGTATTGGTAACATCCACGGTCCTTACCCTGCAAACTGGGAAGGTCTTGACCTTGACCACTTGCAAAAATTGACAGAAGCTCTTCCAGGCTTCCCAATCGTATTGCACGGTGGATCAGGTATTCCTGATGACCAAATCCAAGCAGCTATCAAACTTGGTGTTGCTAAAGTTAACGTTAATACTGAATGCCAAATCGCATTCGCTAACGCAACTCGTAAATTTGCTCGTGACTACGAAGCAAACGAAGCAGAATACGACAAGAAGAAACTCTTCGACCCACGTAAATTCTTGGCTGACGGTGTAAAAGCTATCCAAGCATCAGTTGAAGAACGTATTGACGTATTCGGTTCAGAAGGTAAAGCTTAATCTAGCTGAACTATACAAAATGAAACCCGCCTGTGAAGGTGGGTTTTTTGTTTCTGGATATATACAGATTATACTGGAAAATTCTTTAACTTAAGTTGCTAAAAGAGTCTAATTTTTGTACAATAATGCTATGAAAACACTGAAAAAATCAGCCCTTGTCCTTCTTAGTTTCCTTATCTTGTTTTTAGTAGGGACATTTATCTTTCATCGTATCAGCTTAGAAAAGGAACAAGCCTCTCTAACTCCTATGGGCAAAACTGTTCTCGTTAATGGGCACAAAATCAATGTTTACGTTGAAGGGGATGGTCCAGAGACAATAGTAGTTCTATCAGGTGCTGGAATTGCTTCACCTATATTAGACTTTAAGAATCTAACAGATTCCTTATCAAAAAAATATAAGGTAGTCATTGTGGAGCGGGCTGGCTATGGTTATAGCGAGGATAGTAATCAATCCAGAGATGTGATGGAAGTTTTGTCTGAGACACGTCAAGCTCTATCACAAGCAAATATATCAGGACCTTTATCATTCTGTCTCATTCAATGGCTAGTCTTGAAAGTCTGGCTTGGCAGGAGAAGTATCCTGATGAAGTGAAAGCCTTGGTTGGTCTGGATTGGGCATTACCAGCAAGTTATGAGGATTTAAAGGATAATCGGGCCTTGCTTACTGTGGCTTATTGGAGCAGTAAGATTGGTTTATTACGCTATTTCCCTGAGTCCTTTTATATAAAAAATCCAACTCTGACTGAAACTGAACGACAACAATATAAATTACTAGCATATAAGCAGTTGATGTCACAAGCCATGCTTCATGAATCCCGTTTGGTAAAGGAAAATGCCAAGAAAGTTCCCTCTAGCATTAATCCGAAAATTCCCACCTTATTACTGGTTTCTAACGGTGAAGGCACGACCTTTAGCCAATCAGAATGGCACCATTATGCAGAGAAATTTTCTAGTGACCAGTCTAATGTTCAAGTCATCTATATGGACGCGCCTCACGAACTTTATCATTATCAAAGTCATGAAATAGTTTCTCAGATTGAAGATTTTTTAAAGAGTCATTGATGGTTTAGAGATCATTTTAATTTTAGACTGATGACAATAATTAAATGCTGAAGGATTAACAGTAGAATCGTTAATTTATTCGATTAAAAAAATTCTTTTTCTTAACAAAAAACCTGCCCCTAATGGCAGTTTTTTTGGTGTTTTAAGGAAACTATTAAACATAATTTTTGACTAAAAAGTATTATTTTAAGAGAGAAATCTTTAATTTCATAATCTATAAGCAAACGCTTGCATTCCTTTTTTTATTGGATTATAATAGGTTGGTATAAATCCTTCTGTAATAATATTGAGAAGGTGTAGAAAGTAAGGATTTAGAATATTTGTATTCAAAAATACAATGTTGTTTCTTACTAAAGGGAGATAGATATGGCAATGATAGAAGTGCAACATCTTCAGAAAAATTTTGTGAAGACTGTTAAGGAACCGGGCTTGAAGGGAGCTTTGCGCTCCTTTATTCATCCTGAAAAGCAGACCTTTGAAGCGGTCAAGGATTTGACTTTTGAAGTACCCAAGGGGCAGATTCTAGGCTTTATCGGAGCTAATGGTGCTGGGAAGTCGACCACCATCAAAATGCTAACAGGGATTTTGAAACCGACATCTGGTTTTTGTCGGATTAACGGCAAGATTCCCCAGGATAATCGCCAAGATTATGTCAAGGATATTGGAGTCGTTTTCGGACAACGCACCCAGCTATGGTGGGATTTGGCACTGCAAGAGACCTACACGGTCTTGAAGGAGATTTACGATGTGCCAGACTCGCTTTTCCATAAGCGCATGGACTTTTTGAATGAAGTTTTGGATTTGAAGGAATTTATCAAGGATCCTGTGCGGACTCTTTCACTAGGTCAACGGATGCGGGCGGATATTGCGGCCTCCTTGCTTCACAATCCCAAGGTTCTCTTTTTAGATGAGCCGACCATTGGTTTGGATGTGTCGGTCAAGGACAACATTCGACGTGCTATCACCCAGATCAATCAGGAGGAAGAAACTACTATTCTCCTGACTACTCATGATTTGAGTGACATTGAGCAACTCTGTGATCGGATTTTTATGATTGATAAGGGGCAAGAGATTTTTGATGGAACGGTTAGCCAGCTCAAGGAGACCTTTGGCAAGATGAAGACTCTCTCCTTCGATCTGACGCCAGGTCAAAGTCATCTTCTTTCTCACTATGAAGGTTTTTCGGATATGACTATTGATAGACAAGGAAACAGCCTTAATATTGAATTTGATAGTTCCCGCTACCAATCAGCTGATATTATCAAGCAAACCTTATCTGATTTTGAAGTCCGTGATTTGAAGATGGTAGATACGGATATTGAAGATATTATCCGTCGCTTCTACCGAAAGGAGCTCTAAGATGGTCAAATTGTGGAGACGTTATAAACCCTTTATCAATGCGGGGATTCAGGAGTTGATTACCTATCGAGTCAACTTTATTCTCTATCGGATTGGTGATGTCATGGGGGCTTTTGTGGCCTTTTATCTCTGGAAGGCTGTCTTTGATTCTTCGCAAGAGTCTTTGATTCAGGGCTTCAGTATGGCAGATATCACTCTCTACATTATCATGAGTTTTATGACCAATCTTTTGACTAGGTCTGATAGCTCCTTTATGATTGGGGAGGAGGTCAAGGATGGCTCCATTATCATGCGCTTGCTGAGACCAGTGCATTTTGCGGCCTCTTACCTTTTCACCGAACTTGGCTCCAAGTGGTTGATTTTTATCTCTGTTGGACTTCCATTTTTAAGTGTCATTGTTTTGATGAAAATCTTATCTGGGCAAGGTATTGTAGAAGTGCTGGGATTAACTGTCCTTTACCTCTTTAGCTTAACCCTGGCTTATCTGATTAACTTTTTCTTTAATATCTGTTTTGGATTTTCAGCCTTTGTGTTTAAAAATCTATGGGGTTCCAACCTACTCAAGACTTCAATAGTGGCCTTTATGTCTGGAAGTTTAATTCCCTTGGCTTTCTTTCCGAAAATCGTTTCAGATATTCTGTCCTTCTTGCCATTTTCATCCTTAATTTACACTCCGGTCATGATTATTATTGGGAAATACGATACTAGTCAGATTCTTCAAGCACTTTTGCTTCAGTTTTTCTGGCTTATAGTGATGGTGGGCTTGTCTCAGTTGATTTGGAAACGAGTCCAGTCATTTATCACCATTCAGGGAGGTTAGGATGAAAAAATATCAACGCATGCATCTGATTTTTATCAGACAATACATCAAGCAAATCATGGAATACAAAGTTGATTTTGTGGTTGGTGTCTTGGGAGTCTTTCTGACTCAAGGCCTGAATCTCTTGTTTCTTAATGTACTCTTTCAACACATCCCCTCGCTAGAAGGTTGGACCTTTCAAGAGATTGCCTTTATCTATGGATTTTCCTTAATTCCAAAGGGATTAGATCATCTCTTTTTTGACAATCTCTGGGCTTTAGGTCAACGACTAGTTCGAAAAGGGGAGTTTGACAAGTATCTGACTCGTCCTATCAATCCTCTCTTTCACATCCTCGTTGAGACCTTTCAGATTGATGCCTTGGGTGAACTTTGGTCGGTGGAATCTTACTAGCGACAACGGCGACTAGCATTGCTTGGACTCTTCCCAAATTCCTGATTTTTCTAGTCTGTATTCCTTTTGCGACCTTGATTTATACTTCCTTGAAAATTGCGACAGCTAGCATCGCTTTTTGGACCAAGCAGTCAGGTGCCATGATTTACATTTTCTATATGTTTAATGATTTTGCCAAGTACCCGATTTCCATTTACAATTCGCTCCTTCGTTGGTTGATTAGCTTTATCGTTCCTTTCGCCTTTACGGCCTACTATCCTGCCAGTTATTTCTTGCAGGACAAGGATGGATTCTTTAATATCGGTGGTTTGATTCTGATTTCCCTTGTTTTCTTTATCATTTCCCTCAAACTTTGGGACAGGGGATTGGATGCCTACGAAAGTGCTGGTTCTTAAAAATAAATAAAGCCTTGTCTTAGGAAAGGCTTTTTCTAATGGAGATGAAAATTTCACACCATCTAAAATAACTTAGTATTTTTGGAATTTTTGACCAAAGTGTGACCAAAATTTGACTAAATATTTGTTTTGATTTTGATGATTATGAGGTTAAGTAGATCATAGGAGTAAGTCTTTATAGGTATAAGTTATTTATGCTCGCTATGTTAGTTAAATAATTAATTTTTGACTGATTTATCTCTGTTTAATGTAAATTAGTTATGAGGAATATTGTCTTATTTATATACGAATATATAAAATAATGATACAATAATATTATATAGAAAAATTGTAGATATTAGACTGACTATAAAAAAATGGAGGTAATTTATGAATAGCAAGGAATGGATTATGGAATTTGAATCTTTAAATGTATGATTACTATAACCGTTATAAAATCAATAAGAAACGTTGTGGTCGGAATTTTTGATATCTTCTAAGAGTAGTCAGAGGATTATTGATTTAATAACAGAAGTACACGAAGACATATATTTAACATCTATTATTTTACCCATCCCGAAGATTTTAGCTCAATCTTTAGCATTTTGGTAAAGTATGGAAAAAGTACAAGTAAATATATTTTTATCGAAAGGAGAGATATATGAGTGAAATAGTTATTAATGCTCAGAATTTATCTAAAAATTTTTATAATTTTGATTCAAGACTCCCATTTATCAAGAGATTTTTGAAACGTAATCAAATAACGATTCGAGCTGTTCAAGATATTAGTTTTACGATTAAGAGAGGGAGTATAGTTGGCTTTATTGGGAGTAATGGAGCTGGTAAATCCACAACGATTAAAAATGTTGACTGGGACTCTTTATCCTAGTTCCGGAAAAATTAGAAGTGAATGGAGAAATTCCATTTAAAAAGAAGTATAAATTTTAGAAAAAAAATTTCAATAGTAGTAGGAAATAAATTACAGTTATTTCAAGATGTTTCGGCTATGGATTATTTTCAATTGATTGGTACTTTATATGAGGTAGAACCGGCGATTTTACAAGAACGAATTCAGGAATTAAGCAATTTGTTGAATGTAAAAGATCAGCTTTACCAGCAGGTCCGGACCCTCTCTTGGACAAAAAATGAAAATGGAGTTTATCGCGGCATCTTTAACAAGTCCGGAAATATTATTTTTAGACGAGCCTACTATAGGGTTAGATATACAGTCTAAAAAAGATATCAGAACATTTTTAAAGAAAATGAATGAAGAATGTCATACTACTATTATTTTAACGAGTCATGATATGGATGATATTTTCGTCTGTTTGTGACGAATTAATCGTCATTGACAAAGGAAAAAAATTATTTTGCAGGAGTCAATGGATGTTATTTTTATCTAAATTTTCTGATTTTTAAATATTTAAAGATAAAAAAATGACATTAGATTTGGTACCAGAGTTATGCTCTGTTAAAGGAGTAGTAGTCATTTCTCAAACAAAAATCGGAATGTATACTAAAAATACCTAGAGATTTTGTCTTTGAGACATTAGAATCAATCAATAAGCTTGTAGATATAGAAGATTTTGAAATATCAAATCTTTCTTTAGAAGAAATTATTTTACAAAACTATTTTACAAAAAAGGAGCACAATTGAAAAAAGAAATGTCTATTATTCTGATATCATTTCGATCTATTTTGAACTATAAATCAAGTGTACTATTGTTAATGTTACAGGCAAGTATACAAATTATGATATCAGTATTTTTATGGACGTATATATATCAGAGTAACCAGATAAATATAGCAGGATATGATTTTTACCTCAATGGTTCAATACTATTTGGGGACTATAATTTTTTTCATATTTTTGTTTTTTTATCCAGTTGATTGGGAAATCAATGACGATGTTCATTCAGGAAATTTTTTTAGCATATTAATAAAACCTGTTACTTTTTTTATAAGTATTATTTTTGTAAAAATGCTTGGAGATAGGCTTGCTCATTTATTATTTATCATCATTCCTGTCATTTTATTCTCCAGTGTTTATTACAAGAATGAGTTATTAACCATTGAAATTCTTATTTTAGGAAGTATTGCAATTATTCTATCTATGGTTCTATGGTTTTTTTAATATCATGTTGTGTAGGTATGCTTTCTTTTTGGTTAGAAAAATATTTTTTTGTCCTTACTGTTAAAGAAATAGTAATTCAGTTTTTTTATCAGGAATATTATTGCCTTTTAAGTTTTTCAAATAATTTTTCGTCTGTTTTTTTAGATGTATTACCTTTTTAAATACTTAGTATATGAACCGCTTCAGATGTTTAGTAATGATACATATAAATTAATAGACTATTTGAGAATTATTTGTATTCAATTGATTTGGTGCATCATTTTTTTATATTATATCAAGATTCATATTGAGAAAAAGGAGTGGAGCACTTCTCAAATGTGGGAGGATAAAAATGTTTAGAATAAAAAGTAATTTTTAGGCTACTTCATTTTTGGTTTTAAATCTGATATGAATTTTCATTTTGACTTCTTTTTGTGGTCTATTTTCGTCGATACTGTGGATTGGTTTTACCTATTGTATTTTTTTAGATTGATTTTTCTTAAACATAGACTCTTTTTAATGGTTGGGACTATTATCAAATTTTTATTTTTTTGGTAGGTTCCTACACTATTGTAGATGGAGTTATGATGGGATTGTTAATTAGAAGTATGGGAATTTTAGAATCAGATATTTTTGAGTGGTAACTTGGATCAAATTTTATTGAGGCCGTTTGATACTCAGTTGTTCTATATTTTTTTAGATCATTTAATTTAGTTCAATTCGTGAATACTTTTTTTGGTCTTGCGATCATTTTTTTATAAGTTATGGAAATTTAAATGTACATTTAAATTCATTAAAAAAATATTATTTTATATCCTTTCTTTAATGTGTGGTTGTATTATATATTATTCAATTTGGTTTCTAATAACGATTAGTTCATTTTTGGTTCCCAACTAAATTTTCAAAAAGTAGATGTATTTTTTTGAATTATATTGGAATTTCTAAGTATCCATATAATATTTTTTTACAGGTATTAACAGATTGATCACTATGTTATTTGTTCCCAATTTATTAATTGCCAATCCTGCAGTATTAATATTTTTAGGGAAAGATACATTGAACCTATTTTTCTATCAAATAGTTTTTACAGTTTTTTTGATTATTATCAGTCGTACAATTTTTAGAAAAGGATTGAAAAAATATGAAAGTGCAGGAAGATAAACAATGTTGTTCAGTTATATGTTTGACTAAAGGAAGTGATTCGCTGTACTTTCGGATATGAGCTTGAAGGTGGAATTGCCGGAGTGAGTTTGAAAAAAAGTAAGCGAAATTTTTGACCAAAAATTGACCAAGTAAGTTAGAAAAGCCTTTAAATCAAGGGTTTGAGTCCTGTTTTTCGATTCCTGCAGGGGGCGTTTAAGAAGCGTAAAGAAACATAAAGAAACAAAAGGAACACTGAAAATTCAGTGTTTTTTGTTGCAATCGGCAGTGTGAAAGAAGTCCTCTTGGACTTCTTTTTTCTTTTGATAAGATTTTTGACCACATAGTCTACCAAGTCTACCACATAGGCAAAACCTATTGTTTAAGATTTTTATTTCTGTTATAGTAGTAATTGTCAAAGGGAGATAAAGCTTCCTAACAAATTAGAAAATGAGGTAGAATCATGAAAAAAGTATTAGGTATCGGATTTTTAGTAGTTGCTGCAGCAGTCTTGTATTTTGGTTTAGTTGGATGGCCAAGTTTGGATGTTAATATCTGGGCACTATTTCCAGTAGGTCTATTTCTATTTTTCACATTTGAGAATTTGGTGAAAAAAGATTATAAGGCCAGTCTCATGAGCTTGATAATTGCCTTTATCATCGCCAATGCCATTCTTGATATCTTGCCACTTTCAAGTGGTTTGGTAATCGGTGCGGGAGTGTTGGCTTGTGTAGGGATTGGTTTTCTCTTTCCAGAAACTAAGCAGAAAGAATCATAACACAAAAAAGTCTCGAGATTGCTCGAGACTTTTGTTTTATTTACCTGCGTAATATTTTTGAATTCCTTTGACAATCCCTGACACTAATCTATTTTGGTAAGCGTCGCTACGAATTTGTTGGTTTTCATTGAAATTGTCAATGTAACCAAGTTCCAAAAGAACTGCTGGTTTGTCAGTTTCTCGAAGGACAGCAAAGCTACTTTGGAGGAGGCCAGCATCCTTAGCACCTGTTTCAGCTAGGAGTGAAGAGTGGATATCAGCAGCAAGGCGATTACTTTCACTGATACGATCAGGATGGTTATGCCAGTATGGATTTATCTTAGCGCGATAGCCCGAATCTTCTTCGTAAGAATAGGTCTGAATTCCAGAACGGTTAGAAGCAGGGTTGCCACTAGCATTAAAGTGGATACTAATGAAAATATCTGAGTTTGTACTATTCACCATTTTTGAACGTTCAGTGATAAAGTCGACATAGACATCACTATCTCTCGAAGAAAGAACGGTATAACCAAGCCCCTCGAGTTCCTTGCGAAGTTTCTTGTAAACTTGCATAGTGAGGTCTTTTTCATTCGTGTTATAGTAAACAGCACCAGGATCTCTACCACCGTGTCCTGGATCTAAGAAAACAGTCTTCGTGTATTTTCCTTTTTCAAATCCACGACTTACAGGAATTTCGCCAATCCATTTCCCATTACTTTGGAACTGCTGTGCTTTTCCATCGATTTTGCGAGTTCCTGTGACATAGATACCATTTTCATCCACATAGTAACGGGCATTGTAGTAGCTGTCGTCAATCCATTCACTCTTAGCCATGTAACCACCTGACTTGAGGTAGTATGAGCCAATCCATTCACGCGCTGCATAAGCACCACCTGATTTTAAATAGAACCAACTATTGTAGTTTTTATCGAAAATCCATTCTTTCTCAGCCATAACTCCGTTAGCTTTTAGGTAGTAGTTACCTTGCCATTGGTTGTTTGCCATGCTGGCATCTTTGTTAAAATAGTACCATGAACCAGCGATTTTTTCCCATTTTTGTTGTGCTACTTTACCAGAGCTTAGAGCGTAATATGATTTGCCATCATGTTTTACCCAGGAATTTTCAGCCATGGCACCACTGTTAGAAAAGAGATAACCATTGAAAATGGTGTTGCTGAGCATGATTCCGTCTTTGTCAAAGTAGTACCATACACCACCAACTTTTTCCCATTTTTGCTGAGAGATTTTACCAGATGGCTTTGCATAATACCATTTATCTTTGACTTTACCCCAGCCACTATCGACCATAGCACCGCTAGAAGTTAGAATGTATCCATCGAAAATAGTATTATCAAGCATGATTCCATTTTTATCGAAATAGTACCATTTGCCGTGAATTTTTTTCCAGTTTTGAGCAGGTTTGTTTGCTTCATAGAATCGCCAGATATTTTCTTCAAATACCCAACCATTCTTTTTGACTTCTGGAGCTTTTTTCTCTTCTTTCTTGTCTGCACTTGTACTTGGAGTTGTAGTGGATGTTGTAGGGAGGCTTGAACTTGTTTCAGTAGAAGGAGCAGTTTCCTTGGTTGAAGGGGTGCTCTTTTTTTCTTTTTCTGTAGTTGTAGTTTCTTGTGTCGTTTCTGCTGTAGTAGTTTGAAGGTGTTTTTCTTCAGCAAAAGCTGGATTTGTTGCGAATCCTAGAAAAGTAAGCGTGATGGCACTTGCCAAGAGCGTTTTTTTCACTTGTTTGATCTCCTATTTTTTTAATAATCTCTTTTTAAAATGTCATTAGAAAAGCACCTCATGTGGAAGAACTAGTCGCCAACTGTTGAGGTGCTGGCATGATTTATTTTTATTTCATCATGAAGATTTGAACAATCATAACGATGTAGATGAGCAATGTGAGTAGAAATCCAGCTCTCCAAAAGAATTTAAGGAATTTTGGATAATAAAAGCTGCGTTTTTTGCTCAGGAAGAAAAAAGCTAGAATAATAGCTAGCAAAGATAGGGCTGCCCCCAAAATGGGAAGTTGATTATGGGTAAAAACCTTTGCACTGATTAAATAGTATTCAAAAATCAGAAAAGGAAAAGCCAAATCTGCAAAGTTAATCCCCTTTTTCTTTAACTTAAAAAATCTACTAAAGATAATTGCCAAAGCCAAGGTTAGTACCAAAAGCAAGACTGAAGCGAGTTTCATTAAAATCATAACAATATTGTATCATAAAATTTGAATAAAAGGAAAGCATATTCCTTGATTTAACAGTGTTTTTCTAAAAATTTTTGTTTAGAAACTGATTTTTTATACTATATCAAACATCAATATGATTTACTTTGTAAAGTTGGAGTAGTTTGAACCTTCATTATAAATCTTTTTTATGGTGACAATAAAAAATATATATTAGTCAGGGGAGAAGAATAGTAGTAGAATGGGTAGCAAATAAAACAAAGGAGTTTCTTATGAAATTAGTTACTTTATGGTCAAAACTCTCACTAGGCATTCAATTATTGGTGGCTTTGGTCTTGGGTGTTATCGCTGCCCTTATCTGGCCACAATTTGCAGGCTTTTATCAATTTTTAGGTCAAGCCTTTATTAAATTGATCAATATGGTTATCATTCCGCTAATCTTCCCAACCATCGTTGTTGCAGTAGCTGGAGTTATCGGAAAAAAATCTTTCGGAAAAATCTTGACCAAGAGTTTGGTTTACTTTTTTGCAGTAACAACTGCCATTACTCTTTTGTTTGTATTTGCTAGTTACTATTTAGGATTTGGTCAAGGAGTGAATATCGGTCAAACTGGTGGGAACCTTGATGGAATTGCCAATAATGTAAAATTTAGCGAATTTTTGCTTGGTTTCATTCCATCAAATATCGTCAAATCTCTTTCGGATGGCGCTCTATTGCCAATTATCGTTTTTGCAATCTTTCTTGGTTATGGAATTGGTAATCTTAAGACTGATAAATCTCAGAAAATTATCGAAGGTTTCCAAATCTGGATTGAAGCCATTTACAAGATTGTTGCAGTAATTATCAAACTATCACCGATTGGAATTTTTGGATTTATCGCTAAAGATGTTGCAACTACGGGTGTTGACAAATTGATTGGGCTTGGCCAGTTTGTAATTGGAACTTATCTGGCTTATGCTGTTTTGGTTCTCCTTATTTTCCCTTTGATTGCTTTCTTCTTTAAAGTACCGTATTTATCAGCCTTTCGTGAAAATTGGAGTCTCTTAACTTTGGCTTTTGTTACTGGAAGTTCTAGTGTTGTCTTGCCTTCACTTCTTAAAGATTTGAAAAAACAGGGGCATGACGAGCATACAATTGATTTAGTTGTTCCTTTAGGATATACTTTTAACTTAGAAGGAGCAGCGGTTTATTTCTCAGTAGCGACAATTTTTATCGCCCACGCCTATGGTATTCAATTTTCTTTATCAAGTCTCTTGTTTACTGTTTTATTGTTGACCTTGATTGGAAAAACTGCGGCAACCGTACCATCAGGAGCTATTGTGGTTTTACTTGCTGCAGCACCTCAATTGGGCTTACCAGTTGAAGGAGTAGCCTTGATTTTTGCAGTTGATTTCTTTGTCAATGCTGGCCGTACAATGATCAATGTTTTGGGTCAAATCTTAACAGTCAGCGTTATCGAAAAAACAGAAGGATATATTTTAGAAGAGGAAAAGGAAAGCCAATTATCAGTCAGCTTTTCTTAAGGAGATATAAATAATGAGTGAAGCAAAAGTTTATGTGATTCATGAGAATTTAGAATGGACTCAACATTTAGTGAAATGGTTGGAAGAATTAGAAGTCCCTTATGAACTATGGGATTTGTCTAGTGGGATTTTAGATTTGCAAAGCCCACCGCCACAAGGTATCTTTACAATCGTATGTCTGCCTCTTCTCACACAAGAGGACATCGTTATGCGCCAGAATTTACAGAGCAAGTGATTACTTGGTTAGAAGCACACGGACGCAAAGTTGTGAATGGTACCGGTGCTATCAACCTTGAAATTAGTAAAATCAAACAATATTTGAAGTTAAACGAATCTGGTATCGAGACTCCTGCAACAGTTGCAGTTTTGGGTCAAGAAAACATTATTGAAGCGGCAAGAAAATTAAACATTTATCCTTTGATTACCAAGCACAATCGTGCAGGTAAGGGATTAGGCGTTCAACTCTTCCAAAATGAAGAGGAACTGGCAACTTATGTCAATAGCCCTCTCTTTGAACCATCAGTGGACGGGATTACCTTGTTACAAGCCTACATCAAGCCAAGTGATGGACGTATCCGTCGTTCAGAGTTTATCAATCAAAAGTTTCTCTATACTGTTTCGATTGATTCTTCAGATGGATTCCAACTGTGTCCAGCAGATGGTTGCCAAATCGGCAAGAGACCAGAGCAACTAGAAACGTCTGAAAAATTCCAGATTACAGAACCTCTACCAGATGACCGGAGAGAAGCTTATGAGAATTTCTTGAAAAATGCTCAGATTGAAGTTGCGGCGATTGAATGGGTTCAATCAGAGAGTGGAGACATTTATGTCTATGATGTAAATACCAACACCAACTACAATCCTACCGCAGAAAAAAAAGCCAATATTTTTGCTCACCAACATTTAGCTCAGTACCTAAAAACAGAATTGCAAGCCCTGACTAGTGGACAATAAAGTAGGAAATTCAAAAATCCCCCAGTATCAAATGACTGGGGGATTGATTTGTTTAATCGGTGAAATCTTATTGATCTGCTTTAAAGTCTGGGTCTTTTAGGTTTTGAACACTGGCATTGATGACAGCACCGATAATTAATATCTTGGCAATGATAATGAACCAGAACATCATAACAACGACGACGATTGAACTGAAAAATCTGACGTCAACGAGATAATTGACATAATTGTTGAAATAGGCTGCAAAGATGTTTAATAAAGCAATCGTCGTAGCTAGTACAAAGAGACTTCCAGGTATGACATAGCGAATCTTACTTACTTTAACATTTGGTAGGAAATAATAGAGCATAATCACGGTAGCAAAAAGAAAGGCATAAATCAGGGGACCTGTAAAATCCTGTAGATAAGAAAACAGGGCACTCTCGGATTTCCAGTAGTTTTTAAGCAAATCCAATAACATATGGCCGAACATACTGAGGAATAAGGCAAGCGCAAAGAGAATTTGAAGGCCAAAGCTAACCAAGAGACTCATCAGCTGGTGTGAGATAATTCCTCTATTTTTTGCAACTCCATAGGCTTTATTAAAGGCCTTCTGAAGAAAATCCATGGATTTGGAGAAAGTCCAAAGAGCTGATAAGATAGCAAAACTTAGTAAACCTGTTGATGGCTGAGTCAGAACTTCTCTGGCAATCTTCGCGACTACTTCATAGATAGTATCTGGTAAAAATTCCTTGATTGTTAATAGAAAGTTTGAGACGGGAATTTGAAAGTAGGGTAAGATATTGACCACTATCATGAGTAAAGGGAAGATTGAAATTAACCAATAGTAGGCAACAGCAACGCTAGTTAACTCACTATCGGAGGCTTGATAGTAGTGCAAAAAAGCTTTTAATAAGGGTCTATCAGTCAGCTGTTTCCACAACTTTTTCATGTTACAATCCTCCAGTTTTTCTCTTGTTTTTTATAGACTTTAATTTCTTCGAACTAATTCCATCATATCATAAGGTAAGGTATTAGCAGATTCTTTTAAGGAATAAGTTTCTAAATTATTGACATTTTGGCGTAGCTTTTTGGCATATTGAGCTGAGATGAGTTTTTGAGCTTCGTATTCAAAGATACACTTACGCTCAAGGTAGTATCCTCTAAGCATTTCATCGATGTTATTGGGTTTGATACGATTGATAACCCGTTCCACAAAGGCACCACTCGTAATATGACTGGTTTCGCGAAGACGAGATTCCTGCATGAAGCTAATCAGAGAACTCTTATAAATCCCTTTGAGGTTTTCCAAACTCTCGATAATAATTTCAGTGTTGGCTAGGTAGAGTTCAGCGATCTGGTCATAATCAATGGCAAGAAGTCTTTGTTTTTCCTTGTCTTTCCACGAGCGGAATGTTTTCCCAAATGTGAGCAATTCATGAAGTAGAAAACGAAGAATGCGTATGGAGACAAGGAAGTAGTAGGTTAGTCGAGAAGCAAAGTTTCGCTTAATATTTTTCTCCATGCTTTTCAAGTAGCGTTGGTAGACACGATAAGCACGATCTCCAATCTTTCCTTCTTCATAGGCTTGTTCCAAGCCATCGCTTTCAACACTGAGAATCAAGAGTTTAAGAGCTTCCCAGTCCTCTTGAATTTCTTTGTTTTCTTGACTAAGAATAAGATTTTCAATACGTCCATAATAATTGTCAATAGCCGCATAGAGTGGAACCTTGTTTTTTGTATTCTCTAAATCCTTCTCTAATTCCATGGCGACATCGTTTAAGATAGCGATGTGCATGAGCTGATCCTTTAGACGGTTCTTTCTCTTCAGAAAGGTGTGGGAGTACTAGTAATCCCGTCAGGAAACTTACTAGAGTTACACCAGCTACGAGGAAGAGAAGAAGAGGATATTCTTGTTCCAGATTAGACGGTATCAAAAGGATAGTGGCAATGGATACAGTTCCCTTCACACCAGAAAAGGTAAGGAGGAGCATGTCTTTGACATATTTGTCTAAACTTTTATGAAGCTTCTTAATCCGAAATGCGTAAAATCCATAGATCATGACAAAGCGGATAGCAAAAAGTAGGAAGGTCAAGAGGAAAACGCTGAGTAAGAGAAGCATTTTGTTGTAGAAAGCACTCTTAAGAATTGGTTCCGCGATCATTTCCAGTTCCATCCCAAGAATGACAAAGACAGACCCATTGAGCATAAAGGTTACAGTCTGCCAAACAGTCTCAGTAACTGTATCAACTTGCGCTTCAAGGAGATTTATTTTCTTGAAACGACTGGCTTTCAGAATCCCAGCAACAACAACGGCGATGATGCCTGAAACATGAATTTCTTCGGCTATAAAAAAAGTCAAGAGAGGTAAACTAAGTTCCAATAAGAGCTCACTTGCGATATCTGTTGCACGGACGCTGAGTAGAAAAGTATGGAGGAAGCGATTGATTAGGGCTGTTATCAAGCCGACTGCAAAACCTCCAACGATGGAAATGGCTAATGAAGTTCCGGCTTGGGTAAGGGAGAATGTTCCTGTTGTCCAAGCGATGAGAGCCATTCGAAAGGCTACTAGTCCAGAAGCATCATTCAGAAGACCTTCCCCCTTTAGGATATTAGAGACCCGTTTTGGGAAGGAAAAGCGTTGAGAAAGGGATGCGAAGGCGACTAGGTCAGTAGGACCTAAGGCGGCACCAACTGCTACGCAGGCGGCCAACGGAAGGCTAGCCCAAAGGACATGGGCGACTCCTCCCATGCTCAGCGCTGATATAAAGATAACTGGGAAAATCAAGTAGAGGACAATCCGCCAGTGTTTTAGGATAGAAGTAATGTCTGCTTCTTGAGCCTCTCGAAAGAGTAGCGGGCCAATGACTAAAGCTAGGAATAACTCAGTATCTAAATGATATTGGTTGTTGGGTAAAAAAAGTCCAATTCCAATCCCTAACAAAATTTGAATCAGAGGCATGGCTAAAAAGGGCAAAAGCTTATTGGTCGTACTAGAAACAATAAGAACTAGTAAAAATACCAAGAGATAAAAAAGTAAATTCATTTTTCACCTCCCTATTTTTGTTTACGACAATTTTCAAAAAGTTCCTTTTGTTCTTGGATTTTTTGATCAATCTTTGAGCAGTCCTTATGCTCGATTTTCTTCTGACAACGCTCCATTTCAAGTGAAATCATTTTCTTCTTGATTTTCAGCATTTTTTTACTCATATGTGCTTTATCCAAAATACCAACTGCACGTTCATGTTGGGTTGACTCGACAAAGTTGTGACGAAGAGCTTCGATTTTATCTTTTAGGTATTGTTTATCCATGTCGATACCTTTCTAATTTTTCAATCATAACTAAAAATGGGGGATTGTTAATTTGGTTGAGGGTGCGATAGATAGTAGCAGTATATTCTTGTTGCGGTAACTGACTAACATAATCCATAACTGCATCCCGTTCTATATCTCCGCCTTCATGCCCGTAATAAATCATGATGGCTATTCGTCCCCCTTTAACGAGCATCTGACAGAGCTTTTCAAGTGCCTCAATGGTTGTGTGAGGTTTAGTAATGATAGACTTATCGGCAGTAGGAAGATAACCTAGATTAAAGATGGCTGCTTTCACCTCAGTTGCAAACTGATCTACGTTTTCATGACCTTGTAGAAGTAACTCGACATTGGTCAAACCGGCTTCTTGTAGACGTTGACTTGTTTTTTGAAGAGCTTGCTCTTGTATATCAAAAGCGTAGACTTGTTTAGCTAATTTGGCAAGGAAAAGTGTATCATGTCCATTTCCCATTGTTGCATCTAAAACAACATCATCTTTTGTGATGACTTGGGCAAGAAAATCATGCGCCATTTCAAGTGGTCTTTCATTCATAAACTCCTGTTTTACAGCCTTGCATCCTTGAACACTACCTCGACGTCTCATTTCAGCTTCAATGCTATTTAGGACTTCCCATTTATTGAGACTCCACATAGGACCAATCAACATTTCTCTAGGTGCATCTCCTGTAATCCTATGGATGACTATATGTTTAGGAATAATTTCTAGTTGGTCACAGATAACTTTCACATAGTCATCTTGACTCATAAGCTGCAGTCTACCCTCGTGATAATCACGTTGCATTCGAGTATTGGTCATAAGGTGAAGTAGGTGAAGTTTAATCCCTTGAATATCATTATCAGTCACACAACGACGAATATTTTCCACCATCATATCATGAGTTTCACCTGGCAAGCCGTTAATCAAATGGGCAACAATTTCAATCTTGGGATATTTTCTTAAGCGTTTAACTGTCTCCACATAAAGTTCATAGGAGTGGGCACGGTTAATCAATTCAGAAGTTTCTTCATAGGTTGTTTGTAAACCTAACTCTACAGTAACATGCATTCGTTCTGACAGTTTTGCCAAGTATTCGATAGTCTCATCGGGAAGGCAGTCTGGCCGTGTACCGATATTAATGCCAACCACACCGGGTTCATTAATAGCTTGTTCATAGCGTTCGCGAATGACTTCGAGCTTTTCATGAGTATTAGTAAAGTTTTGGAAATAAACCAGATATTTTTTGACATCTGGCCATTTCCGGTGCATAAAGTCAATTTCTTTATAAAATTGCTCACGAATAGGAGCGTCAGGTGCAACAATAGCATCTCCAGATCCAGAAACCGTACAGAAAGTACAACCTCCATGAGCTACTGTACCATCACGATTGGGACAATCAAATCCGGCATCGATAGGAACTTTGAAAGTTTTTTCTCCGAATAAATTTCGATAATAATCATTCAAGGTATTATAGGATTTCATAGCTAATATTATATCAGAAAACCCCAGTAAACTCAAAGTTAGTAAACAATTGAAGAGAAGTAAGAAATTTTTAAAATCAAAAAATCTTATATAAATTCTTTACAAAAAAAATTAAAGTGGTATAATAGAGGTGTTGATGGTGCAAACGTTTTCGTAAATCGTTTGCACTAAAATAAAATAAGGAGATTTGAATGATGAAAGCTACATTCAAAAATGTTTTGTCTTTCGAGTTTTGGCAAAAATTCGGTAAGGCTCTAATGGTGGTTATCGCTGTTATGCCAGCGGCTGGATTGATGATTTCAATCGGTAAGACACTTGCAATGATTGACCCTAACTTTGCGCCACTTGTTATTACAGGTGGAATCCTTGAGCAAATTGGTTGGGGAGTTATCGGTAACCTACATATCTTGTTTGCTCTTGCTATCGGTGGTAGCTGGGCTAAAGAACGTGCAGGTGGTGCCTTTGCAGCAGGACTTGCCTTTATCTTGATTAACCGTATCACTGGTGCTATCTTAGTGTTAGTGGTGATATGTTGAAAGATCCTAATGCTATGGTTTCAACAATCTTTGGTAACTCTATCAAAGTTTCTGATTACTTTATCAGCGTGTTTGAAGCTCCAGCACTTAACATGGGTGTGTTTGTAGGGATTATTTCTGGTTTTGTAGGGGCAACTGCCTTTAACAAATACTACAATTTCCGTAAACTTCCTGATGCACTTTCTTTCTTTAACGGAAAACGATTTGTACCGTTTGTTGTTATCCTTCGTTCAGCAATCGCTGCAATTCTTCTTTCAATTTTCTGGCCACTTGTTCAAACAGGTATTAACAGCTTTGGTATCTGGATTGCCAACTCTCAAGAAACAGCTCCAGTTCTAGCACCATTCTTGTATGGTACTTTGGAACGTTTGCTCTTGCCATTCGGACTTCACCATATGTTGACTATCCCAATGAACTATACAGCTCTTGGTGGTACTTATGATGTCATGACTGGTGCAGCAAAGGTACTCAAGTATTTGGTCAAGATCCACTTTGGCTTGCATGGGTAACTGACCTTGTAAACCTTAAAGGTACTGACGCAGCTCAATACCAACACTTGTTAGATACAGTACATCCAGCTCGTTTCAAAGTTGGACAAATGATTGGTTCGTTTGGTATCTTGATGGGTGTAATTGTGGCTATCTACCGTAACGTTGATCCAGATAAGAAACACCAATACAAAGGTATGATGATCGCAACTGCTCTTGCAACATTCTTGACAGGGGTAACTGAACCAATTGAGTACATGTTCATGTTCATCGCAACACCTCTTTACCTTGTTTACGCTCTTGTTCAAGGTGCTGCCTTTGCAATGGCTGATATTGTGAACCTTCGTGTACACTCATTCGGTTCAATCGAATTCTTGACTCGTACTCCCCTAGCTATCAACGCTGGTATTGGTATGGATATTGTTAACTTTATCTGGGTGACAGTGCTCTTTGGTTTTATCATGTACTTTATCGCTAACTTCATGATTAAGAAATTCAACTATGCAACTCCAGGACGTAACGGTAACTACGAAAATGCAGATGGTTCTTCTGAATCTTCAGCTGCCGGTGAAACTAAAGTTGCAGAAGCTTCTCAAGCAGTTAACATCATCAACCTTCTTGGTGGACGTGCGAACATCGTTGATGTCGACGCATGTATGACTCGTCTTCGCGTTACTGTAAAAGATGCAGAAAAAGTTGGAACAGAAGAACAATGGAAATCTGAAGGAGCTATGGGACTTGTCATGAAAGGACAAGGTGTCCAAGCTATCTACGGACCTAAAGCTGACGTTTTGAAATCAGATATCCAAGATATCCTTGATTCTGGAGAAGTGATTCCTGAAACTCTTCCAAGTCAAATGGCAGCAGCTCAAAAAGATACTGTTGTCTACAAAGGTGTAACTGAAGAAGTTTATTCAGTTGCTGACGGTCAAGTCATTGAATTGGAACAAGTTAAGGATCCAGTCTTTTCACAAAAAATGATGGGTGATGGATTTGCAGTAGAACCAGCAAATGGAAACATTGTATCTCCAGTTTCTGGTACTGTATCAAGCGTCTTCCCAACTAAACATGCTCTTGGCCTTGTAACTGAAGCAGGTCTTGAAGTTCTTGTTCACATTGGTCTTGATACTGTAAGTCTTGAAGGAAACCATTTGAAGTGGTGGTTTCAGAAGGTCAAACAGTAGCTGCTGGTGATCTCTTGGTCAAAGCTGACCTCGGAGCTATTCAGGCTGCTGAGCGTGAAACTACAACTGTAGTAGTCTTTACAAATGGAGATGCCATCAAGTCAGTTAAACTAGAACAAACCGGTTCTCTTGCAGCTAAAACAGCAGTTGCAAAAGTAGAATTGTAATACACTAAGGGGTTGGAAGCTGTTTTCCAACCTCTTGTTTATAGGAGAAAAACATGAAGTTTTTAACACTCAATACTCATAGTTGGATGGAAAAAAATCCTGAAGAAAAATTTCAGCTCTTGTTTCAAGATATACTTGAAAACAGTTATGATTTGATTTGTTTTCAAGAAATCAACCAAGAAATTACATCAACTCAAGTAGAGTCTGGACCACTTTACAATCCGTTACCTTCAGCAGAACCCATTCACCAAGACCACTATGTTCGTCTTTTGGTAGAAAAGTTGTCTGAAAAAGGACTGGACTATTATTGGACATGGGCTTATAATCATATCGGCTATGACCATTATCATGAGGGAGTTTCAATTCTATCTAAACACCGATTGAGGCGCGTGAGATTTTGGTTTCAGATGTAGATGATCCAACTGATTATCACACTCGTCGAGTTGCACTAGTAGAAACAGTAGTAGAAGGTAAAGAGCTTGCAGTTGCGAGTGTGCATCTCTCTTGGTGGGATAAAGGATTCCAAGAGGAATGGGCAAGATTTGAAGCAGTTTTAAAAGAGTTGAATAAACCTCTATTACTAGCAGGAGATTTTAATAACCCTGCAGGTCAGGAAGGATATCAAGCTATCCTAGCTAGTCCGCTAGGCTTACAGGATGCCTATGAAGTTGCAAAAGAGAGAAGTGGAAGCTACACTGTTCCTCCAGAAATCGATGGTTGGAAAGGGAATTCAGAACCTCTTCGAATTGATTACGTCTTTACGACAAAAGATCTTCAGGTAGAAAAGTTACAGGTAGTTTTTGATGGCCAAGCAAGTCCGCAGGTCAGTGATCACTACGGTCTTCGAGCAGAACTTTCTTGGAAGAACTAACAAAGAATTTTACTAAAATAAAACGAGTCCCCCTTCGGATATGCGAAGGGGGTTCCTTATTCAAGGGGTTAATATACTTAAAGTTTTTAGTTGAATAACTTGTAAAATGAAATAAAATCCTTTAAAATAAAAAGTGTTGGAGGAATTTATGAATGTAAATCAAATTGTGCGTATGATCCCGACGCTAAAGATAAATAATAGAAGATTAAATGAATTGTTTTATATCCAAACCTTAGGAATGAAACCCTTGCTTGAAGAGTCGGCTTTCTTATCGCTAGGAGACCAGTCAGGCATTGAAAAATTGGTTTTAGAAGAATCGCCAAGTATGAGAAGCCGTAAGGTTGAAGGGATCAAAAAATTAGCTAGATTGATTGTAAAAGTAGCGAATCCATCCGAGGTTGAAGCACTGCTAGCTAGAATGGAAAAACTTCCTCAACTCTATAAAGGAAATAAGGGATATGCTTTTGAAATCCTTTCACCAGAAGGGGATCTTGTCCTAATCCATGCGGAAGATGACATCAAAGATTTGAGAAAGTTTGATGAAACTGTTACTTTCACAAAAGATGAGGAAGTGCAATATTTGACAGCGTTTGAAATTTCAGCAGAAATTAACTTGCCTGCTGAAACGACGAGCCTGCTTGAAAAAGAGGAAATCGAAACTAGCATAACTTTTAAACAAGCCCAAGGTAGTGATTTGCTTGTTGAAAATAATGTAACTTGGGATTTGTCTATGTTGAAATTCCAAGTAAAAGAACTTGAATTGGCTAGTCTGCGTCAACTTTTTGAAACTGCAGGTTACTTTATTCCTAAGTCTGAGAAGTTTTTCCTAACCAAGGATGCCAACAATATCGAATTGTGGTTTGAAGAAGTATGAAACAAAAAATCATTCAAAAAATAGAGCAACAAATTGAGGCAGGGATTTATCCTGGTGCCTCTTTTGCGTATTATCGGGATGGTGAATGGTCTGATTGCTACCTCGGAGAAGCAAATCCAGAAATTGGAGAGCAGACTTGTCAAGGTTTAGTCTATGATTTGGCAAGTGTGAGCAAAGTCGTCGGAGTTGGAACTGTCTTAACTTTTTTGTGGCATCAAGGGGAATTAGATATAGAAAAGTCAGTGACAGAATTTTTACCTGACTCTGATTATCTAGATATCACCATTCGTCAACTCCTCACACATTCTACGGACTTGGACCCGTTTATTATCAATAGAGACCAGTTGAGTGCAGAAGAATTAAAAGAAGCCATGTTTCATTTGAATCGACGAGAGAAGAGGGCTTTTCTATACTCGGATGTGCACTTTCTCTTACTCGGTTTTCTCCTAGAGAACTACTTTGAAAAAGACTTAGACCAGATTCTACAAGAGCAAGTTTTGGATCCATGGAAGATGAAGGAAACTCAGTTTGGACCAGTTAGAAGTGCTGTTCCTACAGTTCGGGGACAGAAAGCAGGAGTGGTGCATGATCCTAAGGCACGTTTACTAGGTAAACATGCTGGAAGTGCAGGCTTATTTTCAACTGTGAAGGATTTAAAAATCTTCCTTGAGCATTATTTACAGGATGATTTTGCTGACGGATTAAGCCAAAATTTTTCAGATTTGAGTGATAAGGAACGCTCTTTGGCCTGGAATCTTGAAGGCGATTGGCTAGACCATACAGGCTATACTGGAACCTTTATCATGTGGAATCGTAAGAAGCAGGAAGCTGCGATTTTCTTGTCCAATAGAACCTACGAAAAAGACGAGCGTGCGCAGTGGATCATAGACCGTAATCAGGTCATGGACCTAATTCGTGAAGCAGACTAGGGAGGAAGTATGTCAAAAGCTCTTAAAGGAACTCTTTTTACAGTGATTGCTGGTATTGCTTGGGGCTTGTCTGGGACCAGTGGTCAGTACCTAATGGTTCATGGGATATCGGCTCTAGTCCTAACAAATATTCGTTTAATTGTTGCAGGTTTGCTCTTAGTTCTCTTGTCCTATATAAAGTCTAAGGAACAATTTTGGGCTTTTCTAAAAGATAAATCAAGTCTGTTTTCTCTCTTACTATTTTCATTATTAGGTCTCTTTCTGAATCAATTGGCTTATTTAACGGCTATTCACGAGACAAATGCAGGTACAGCGACGGTGCTTCAGTATGTCTGTCCTGTTGGAATCTTGGCTTACACATGTATAAAGGATAAGGTAGCACCTACTATAGCCGAAATCCTTTCTATGATTTTAGCAATAGGTGGAACCTTTTTAATTGCGACTCACGGTCAAATGGATCAGCTCTCTATGACACCAGCAGGTCTCTTTTGGGGCTTGTTCTCTGCTTTAACCTATGCTCTTTATATTATTTTACCCATTAAACTCATTCAAAAATGGGGGAGCATTCTGGTTATTGGTGTCGGTATGACCATCTCTGGGTTGGTAGCAGTGCCATTTACAGGGATTATCGGTGCTAGTCTACCTATGTCTTTTGATATTTTCTTAGCATTTGCTGGAATTATTCTCATCGGGACTGTTTTTGCCTACACGACCTTTCTTAAGGGGGCAAGTATGGTTGGACCAGTCAAATCTAGTCTCTTGGCCTCTATTGAGCCAATCTCTGCGGTATTTTTTGCCTTCATGATTATGGGAGATATCTTTTATCCTGTAGATTTTCTTGGTATGGCAATGATTTTATTGGCTGTGACTATTATTTCTTTAAAAGATTTAATGCTAGAAAAGAAACACAAGTCCATTTAAGAACAGAACAACCCTATAAAGAGGTTGTTTTTTTATGCCCTAGTATCAATTTAATTAATTTTAAGATTGAAAGTTTATAATAAAGTTACAAAAATAAGCTAAACGGAGGAAATATGAATTTTATACAAAGTATTCATCCTGCTAAACCTTTAAGATACTTAAAATGGTTCGACATCTTAATCATCACTGTTTTAATGTTTGGAGAGTTTATCATCCGTTCTACTCAACAATTTATGGAGAGTCTATCACCTTCAACTGTTGCTAGTGTTGCGGAAACTACAACAAATGTAGCAAGTGATGGCGCAGCTTATTCTAGTAATTTTACTTTTCAATTGATGATGTTAGGGATTACTTTCCTTTATCTCTTGATTCGAAATTATGATTTTAAACAACTTCCTATACGCTTTTCCTGGTCTGTTTTCATCTGGGTTCCCCTTATCTTTGCTATTGTTGGTATTTTTGGTGATATTGTAACAACCCTTAGTGGTGAGTACAATTATTTTAATCCTCAGTTGATTCCTTTTATAGACCCAATGGAAATCATTAGAAAATTCATGTCCTTAACGCCAATGGCTATTGGCTATGCGCTTTTAAATGGTTTTTACGAAGAATTTTTCTTCTTGGGATTACTGACTTCAGTAAAAGAAAAGCATCAGTGGCTGGTTCTAGTATACTCGGTAATCATACGGATTTCTTTCCATACCTACCAAGGATTACTCTGGGCATTAGTTATTGGGCTTGTATACGGACTATTCTATTATTTCTTGTACAAGTATGTAGTCAAGAATTTACTGCCATTCTTTCTTATGCATGCTCTTGCAGATATGTTTGGTTCAAGTCTCTTGTACCTCTTGATTACTTGGAGAACTTAAGCAAAAAATCCACTCAAATGAGTGGATTTTTTTCTTAATGCTTTTAGTCTTTATTTTCGTATGGCAAGATCAAGTTCAAAAGGATACCTGTCATTGCTGATAGGGCAGTACCTGAAAGTGTAACTGGACCAAGTTTAAGGATTGCTCCACCAAGTCCAAGTACCAACATTGCACTTGCAATGATAAGGTTACGCATTTGTCCAAAGTCAACGCGCTCTTTGATCAAGACTTTCAAACCGTTGCTGGCGATAACCCCGTAAAGAAGGATTGACATACCACCAAGTACGGCGCTAGGGATTGTAGAAATCAAAGCAGTGAATTTTCCAAGGAAACTTAGGGCAATTGCGATAAAGGCTGCGTTACGGATAACTGAGACAGAAGCGATACGAGTCATACCGATCACCCCTGTATTTTCACCGTAGGTAGTATTAGCAGGACCACCAAGGAAGGCAGATACAGATGTTGCGATACCGTCACCAAGAAGGGTACGGTGAAGACCTGGTTCTTTCAAGAATTGACGGCCACAGATTTGGCTCAAGACCGTGTGGTCTCCAATGTGTTCTGAGATTGTTACGATCGCGATTGGTAAGATTGCGATTGTCTCTGGACCGAAGTAAAGGTTGTATTCTTTGAAGGCACCACCTGTGCTAAATGGTAAGTAGAAGCCTGGAATTTCGAACCAGTTAGCTTGAAGAACAGGTGTGAAGTCTACTAAACCAAGAAAGACTGCAAAGATATATCCACCGATAATGGCAAACAAGAAAGGAATGATACGAAGGAATCCTTTTCCTTTTGTATTGATAAAGGCAGCGATGAGGAAGGTAACCACAGCTACAAGAGCATTTTTCCAGTTGCCATCAGCAACAAGACCAGCATTTGTTACAGCTGAACCTGCAAGACCAAGACCAATTACGATAATCATAGGTCCGATAACGATTGGTGGTAAAAGTTTATCAATCCATTTTGTACCAGCAAAGCGGATGCTAGTTGAAACAAGAACGTAGATTAAACCAGTTAAGATAACCCCTGTTTGAGCGGCAGAAACATCGCCACCCATTTCCTTCATAGCAAGTGACATTGCAGTGATGAAGGCAAAAGAAGAACCGAGATAGACCGGAACTTTAAAGCCAGTACATACCATGTAAATCAGTGTTCCGACACCTGATGCAAAAAGAGCAACAGATACAGGCATTCCCAAAATCAGTGGCACCAAGATGGTAGCACCAAACATGGCAAACACGTGCTGGAAGCTGAGTAGAATTCCCTTACCAAAAGAAGGACGTTGGTCAACGTCGAGTAACAAATCAACAGTTGATTCTTGTTTCATAAATACCTCACTTTTTGGGCATCAAAAAAGAGCCCATTATTTTACAGCAATAGGCTCTCAGAGTAAGACATCTTTAAAACATGGTTATCCCAATATTTAAAGAATTTCATATATATCTGCGTCTTCGTCACCTCACGGGATGACATTAAAAACCTTTGCTTGTGATAGTATAGCAGAAAAAAATGATTTTGTAAATCATTTTTTCCCGAGCAAAGAAACAAAAAAGCGAGGTGTGATTTTGTAAATCATTTTTTCCCGAGCAAGGAAATAAAGACGCGAGGTATAATCTTGTGAGTATCTATTTAAAATATCCTAAAGTGGTCGTTTATTTGGCATACCAGCCTTACGTGGATATTTGTTTGGAGTTTCTTTTTTCTTTTCTACAATGGTGATGTAGCGAGGGTCTCCATTAGGAAGTGTGTAGCTTATGTTATCTTCAACCTTACTAAAGAGAAGGTTGAGAGCATTTTTGGCTTCTGTCAATTCCTCAGGAGCATTACTGGCCTTAAGAGCTAAAGTTTTCCACCAACTTTAAGGTAGGGAATGGTTAACTCTGAGAGAACTTGCATGCGAGCAACTGCACGAGCTGTCACAATGTCGAATTGGGCACGGAAGTTCTTGTCTTGGGCAAAGTCTTCGGCACGTCCATGGTAGAAATGAACACCTTCTAAATCAAGCTCCTCAGCCAGAAGCTGAAGGAAGTTAATGCGCTTGTTCAGAGAATCAATGATGGTCACATCTAGCTGAGGGTAGAGAATCTTCATAGGAAGACTTGGGAATCCTGCACCAGCGCCAATATCCAGTAACTTAATTTCTTGGTTTTCTATCAACCCTTGTAGGATAGGAGCGATAGAATCATAAAAGTGCTTAAGATAAACCTCTTCCTTTTCAGTAATAGCAGTCAGGTTGATTTTTTCGTTCCATTCAACTAAGAGTTCGAAATAACGTTCAAATTGAAATTTTTGCTGGTCAGTAAGATTAATATTCTGTTCAGCAAGTAGTGAGTAAAAAGTTTCTGGTTTCATAGTTATATCCTTCTTATATATCATCTTATTTTACCACAAAAACATGGAAATTTGATATACTTGTACTAATCTAAAAGCAGAAAGGAGCTTTATGATGCAATGGATGTTTTTTGGAGTTCTTGCTCTAATTATTTTCTTGGTGATTGACTGCTATAATAAATTGGTGAGAAATCGTATGCAGACCAAGGAAGCTTGGAGTCAGATCGATGTTCAGTTGAAGCGTCGAAATGATCTCTTACCAAACTTAATTGAAACAGTAAAAGGTTATGCTAAATACGAAAGTTCCACTCTTGAAAAGGTGACTGAACTCCGTAGACAAGTAGCTACAGCAACTACACCTGCAGAAGCCATGAAAGCTAGTGATGCACTGACTCGTCAGATATCTGGTATCTTTGCGGTTGCAGAGAACTATCCTGACTTGAAGGCTAGTGGCAACTTTGCTCACTTACAAGAAGAACTGACTAACACAGAAAACAAAATATCATATTCTCGTCAGCTTTATAATAGTGTCGTTAGCAACTACAATGTTAAATTAGAAACTTTCCCAAGTAATCTGGTTGCGGCTATCTTTGGCTTCAAGGCAGCAGATTTCCTTCAGACTCCAGAAGAAGAAAAGGCTGTTCCTAGAGTTGATTTTAGTGGTTTAGGTGACTAAGATGCTGTACAAACAAATCGCTAGTAATAAACGTAAAACTTGGGTTTTATTAATTGTTTTCTTTCTTTTGTTAGCTATTGTAGGTTATGCAGTTGGATATCTTTTCATGAACTCAGGATTTGGGGGCGTGACTATAGCCATGATTCTTGGCTTTATCTATGCCTTGACCATGATTTTTCAATCTACAGAGATTGTCATGAGTATGAATGGTGCGCGTGAAGTTGATAGGAATGAAGAACCAGTTCTCTATCATGTTGTTGAGGATATGGCTATGGTGGCGCAAATTCCTATGCCACGAGTTTATGTCATTGATGACCCGGGTTTGAATGCTTTCGCCACAGGTTCGAATCCTCAAAATGCTGCTGTAGCAGCAACTTCAGGACTTCTAGAAATCATGAATCGTGAGGAGTTAGAAGCTGTAATCGGGCATGAAGTTAGTCACATACGCAACTTGGATATTCGAATCTCTACCATTGCGGTTGCTCTTGCCAGTGCCATTACCCTTTTATCGAGTATGGCTGGTCGTATGATGTGGTGGGGTGGAGCATCACGTAGTAGAAGAAATAGTGACCGTGACAGTGGAGGACTTGAAGTGATTATGTTAGTCATTTCTCTCTTAGCCATAGTTCTGGCACCTCTTGCAGCAACTTTAGTGCAATTAGCTATTTCTCGCCAACGAGAATTTTTAGCGGATGCTTCAAGCGTGGAATTAACACGCAATCCGCAAGGGATGATCAATGCTTTACAAAAATTAGACAATAGTCAACCCATGAGTCATCATGTAGATGATGCTAGTAGTGCACTTTATATCAATGATCCTCAAAAACCAGGTTTCTTGAAAAAACTATTTTACACGCATCCACCTATTTCAGAACGGATTGAGCGTTTGAAACATATGTAAAAAATATCCAGAGGTTTTTCTCTGGATGTTTTTTTTCAAAAAGTTAAAGATCTTGTAAATCGACTACTTCTAAACCATGCTCTGTCAGACTATAGATACTCGTACAGACTTCTTTCAAGAAACGTCGATCATGCGAAACAGTGACAAGACCACCAGAATAATTGGCAAAGAGTTTTCTGATTTCTGGTTGAGATGTTGGAGAAAAGTTTCGTGTGGGCTCATCCAAAAGGAGAAAGTTTGGTTTTCGTAGAACTAAATTCAAAAGAAGGAGTTTACCTTGTTGACCTCCAGATAAGGAGTGGATTTGGTGGTGCATCTCTGGATAGCTGAAATTAAGACTGGCTAAGTGAGATTGGATTTTCTGTATTTCCTCTTTGTGTCCAGTTTGGCTGAGAAATTCTACTGGAGATAAGATCCAATTGCAGTGTTTCTTGGTAATCTTGTGGCATAAATCCAAGCGAAATCTCTCTTTTGCCGCTTAGTAGTTGCTGCAACTTGGCTAATAGAGTTGATTTGCCAACGCCATTGGGACCGATAATGCCGATTTTTTCTTGACTACGGACAGTTAATTGTAGCCCTTGAGACAGAATTCGTTGGCCAATGGATAAAGTCTCATTTTCTAGTCGAACTAAGACTTTTGAAGCCGCTAATGACTCTATGTCTGAAAAGAAAAGTTGGATGTGTTCCTCTTCAAGTGGTTTTTGGATCATGGACTGAGCTTCCTTTTCAAAGCGTTTTTCTTGAGAAAGAACATTTTTCATCTTTTTAGCTAATAGGCGACCAGCAGTACTGTCTTTGGTAGCTCGAAGTGCAGTTTCTACATTTTGCTTAACTCGGCGATGTTTTTCCATGGTTTTGTCATAGACTCGTTGGTCATTGGCAGCTTGCTGGCTTTGTCTGGCAAAATTAGCCTTTCTCTGGTCACTATAGCTATCGTAGTCTAAATGTTCTACTAGAGTTTCAGCTTCCTTTCGATGTTTGACTAGTCGCAAGTGGATAATGGTGTTTGCTGTTTGAGAGAGAAAGTCTTCATCATGAGAAATGAAAATAACGGTTTGCCTGGTTTTATGAATCTGTTTTTTTAGCCAATCAACCATCTCTATATCCAGGTCATTTGAAGGTTCATCTAAAAATAAATCTCAAAGGGTTTGGCAAATTCATGGATGAGCTGTATTTTCAAAGCTTCACCACCCGAGAGACTACCAATTTCTTGGTCGCTAGCAAAACGGTCGCTATCAAAGTGCAACTCCTCAGCCAAACGATAGAGAATTCTGAAGTCCAAATCTGTAGACTCTAAAAAGAAGTAGTCCTGTAGAGATTTTTTCTTCAGTTCTCCAGGGAGATGTTGGGGAATATAGGCCAGGGACTGAAGGTCAGATTGGATTTCTCCCCTGATAGAGAAATCAGCTAATTTTTCTCCCATTAAAGTTCGAAGTAAGGTTGATTTTCCATTTCCTTCTTCGCCTATAATAGCGACCTTTTCTCCGTCTTGGATGTTAATGTTTAAATCGGAAACAAGGTCTCTTAAATCTTTGTTTTGTGTAATGGTCAGATGATTGATTTTTATCATATTATTGCCCTTTCTAGAATGTTCATATTGCATAACAAAAAGCTCTACTTTATCTAGTAGAGCTAATCGTCTATGTCAAAAAAACTCTTTTAAAAGGGCTGAAAATCCAGCAGAAAAAAGAGCGCACAAAAAGAGACAGAAACAAGATCTACTAAATAAAGGTTCTTTATTTGATAGACTTAGTTGTTCATGTCTCCCTTACCTCCGAGTATTGTTGCAATCATCATACTCTTTTTAAGAAAATTTGTCAAGATTAAGCCAGAAAATCCTCTATTTTTAAAAACCAAAAACAGGTCCATAGAGTGTCAACGTATGTTTAACGTGATCGTAGTGAAACTTATCATAGTTTCTCCAAGCAGTGCGGGCTTGGTCATTTAATTTCAGTGAACCAAGTCCAATCAAAAGACTAGTCCGTTGGTAAAAACTTTCCAGTTCAATTAAGATGGCGTTGTCTAGTTTGTCAGCTTTTTTAAGTGCTCTGAGAACTTCGTCTATATTTTGTTGTAAGCGTAGGTCATCTGGCAATCCCTGTTTACAACTTTGTATTGTTTGGTTTAATTTTGAAACGAGTTGATAGGCTTCTGTTAAAAGAGCTTTGTCTTCCATATGAGCGTCCTCCTTTGCTCATGTATTGATGCCTATAGTATAGCACAAAAAACAAATTTGTCATAATAAATATATCAAAAAAATACAGAAAGATGTTTTAAAAGTTTAGAGGCTTTACTTGACCTCCTTTCATGGTATAATCAAGTGAGTAAATCTTTATGGAGGAAGTATGAAATTAAATATTCAAGAAGTTCGTAAGCAGCCTGAAGGTTTGTATTTTGAGCAAACTCTAGACTTGTCAGCTGACTTACGTGAGCGTAACCAAGAAATTTTAGACGTAAAAGATATTCTAGCGGTTGGGAAAGTACAGTACGAAGATCGTATGTTTCCTAGATTACCAACTGTCTTATACCATTGTACTTGCTTCTAGTCGTAGCATGGAACCAGTAGAATTGAAAGAGTCTTATCCAGTGACAGAAGTCTTTATGGAAGGTGCTACCAATCAACTGGACCAAGAAGTTCTTGATGATGACTTGGTTTTACCTATCGAAAATGGTGAAATAGACCTGGCTGAGAGTGTTTCGGACAATATCTTGCTAAACATTCCAATCAAGGTCTTAACGGCAGAAGAAGAAGCAGGTCAGGGATTTGTTTCTGGAAATGACTGGCAAATCATGACTGAGGAAGAATATCAAGCTCAACAAGCAGTCAAAAAAGAAGAAAATAGTCCTTTTGCAGGTTTACAAGGGCTGTTTGATGGAGACGAATAGATGGTTTTATCCAAGAAACGTGCCCGTCATGTCATTGAGGAAATCATAGCTCTTTTTCCAGATGCAAAACCTAGTCTAGATTTTCGCAATCATTTTGAACTCTTAGTTGCAGTTATGTTGTCTGCTCAGACGACAGATGCGGCAGTAAACAAGGCGACTCCAGCTCTTTTTGAAGCCTTCCCTACACCACAAGCCATGGCGGACGCAAGTGAGAGTGACATTGCTAAGCATATTTCTCGTTTAGGTCTGTATCGAAATAAGGCTAAATTCCTTAAAAAATGTGCGCAACAGTTATTAGACGATTTTGATGGTCAAGTTCCTCAGACTAGAGAAGAATTAGAAAGTTTGGCGGGAGTTGGGCGTAAAACAGCTAATGTAGTCATGAGTGTGGGCTTTGGAATTCCAGCTTTTGCGGTAGATACTCATGTGGAGCGCATTTGCAAACACCATGATATTGTTAAAAAATCAGCAACTCCACTTGAAGTTGAAAAACGTGTCATGGATGTCTTGCCACCAGAAAAGTGGTTGGCAGCGCATCAAGCCATGATTTACTTTGGCCGTGCTATCTGTCATCCGAAAAATCCAGAATGCGAACACTATCCACAATTGTATGATTTTAGTTCACTATAAGGTCAAACATTGAATGTTTTTACTTGCTTTGAACTGGGCTTTGTGATATAGTAAGAACAATAAAATATTCCTTTAAACCTGTCCCGTGAGGCAGGCAAGGAGCTCGATAAAGTAGAAGGGTAAGTCTATGCTGTTTCCAGTATGGCTCGCTTAATGATACATTCTCAAGTCTCCTTGTCTAAGGAGACTTTTCTTTTTGGAGGTTTGTCATGAAGACAAAAGAAGTTGTAGACGAATTAACCGTCAAGCGAGCAATTACGCGTATCACTTATGAAATTATCGAACGCAACAAAGATTTGAACAAAATCATTTTAGCGGGAATTAAAACACGTGGTGTCTTTATCGCTCACCGCATCCAAGAGCGCTTGGAACAATTGGAAAACATCTCTGTTCCCGTTGTAGAATTAGATACCAAACCTTACCGTGACGATGTCAAAAGTGGTGAAGATACATCCTTGATTTCTGTGGATGTGACAGACCGCGAAGTTATCTTGGTGGATGATGTTCTTTACACAGGACGTACAATTCGTGCCGCTATCGATAACATTGTCGGACATGGTCGTCCTGCCCGTGTGAGTCTTGCAGTACTAGTGGACCGTGGACACAGAGAATTGCCAATTCGTCCGGATTACGTTGGGAAAAATATTCCAACTAGTCGTTCTGAAGAAATCATCGTTGAGATGACAGAACTTGATGGCCAAGATAGAGTTTTGATTACTGAAGAAGCTTAAAAGCTAAAGGAGTAGCCATGTCAGAAAATCAACAAGCACTCAAACATGTGGTGTCCATGGAAGATCTCACTGTAGATCAGGTTATAAAATTGATTAAACGAGGGATCGAGTTTAAAAATGTAGCCCAGTTGCCCTACGAAGACCATCCCATTGTTTCCAATCTTTTCTTTGAAATTCGACAAGAACGCATAAATCCTTCGAAGTTGCTGAGGTTAAACTGGGATTGGAACGACTTGACTTTGATGTGAATACAAGTTCGGTAAACAAGGGTGAGACACTCTATGATACAATCCTGACCTTGTCTGCGCTTGGTGTAGATATCTGTGTTATTCGGCACCCAGAGGTTGATTACTACAGGGAATTGATTGCGAGCCCAACCATTACGACATCGATTATCAATGGTGGAGATGGCTCAGGGCAACATCCTAGTCAGAGTCTGCTTGATTTGATGACAATTTACGAGGAATTTGGCCGTTTTGAGGGGCTCAAGGTTGCCATTGCTGGTGACTTGGACCATTCACGCGTTGCCAAGTCCAATATGCAGATTTTGAAACGTTTAGGTGCTGAACTTTACTTTGCAGGACCTGAGGAATGGAGAAGTCAAGAGTTTGCAGATTATGGTCAGTTTGTAACTATTGACGAGATTGTTGACCAGGTGGATGTTCTGATGTTGCTACGAGTTCAACATGAACGCCACGAAAGTGGAGCAGTCTTCTCAAAAGAAGAGTATCACGCTCAACATGGCTTGAACCAAGAACGCTATAATCGCTTAAAAGAAGAAGCAATCATTATGCATCCGGCTCCTGTGAATCGGGATGTGGAAATTGCCGATCATCTTGTTGAAGCACCAAAATCACGCATTGTCCAACAAATGACCAATGGAGTATTTGTTCGAATGGCAATCTTAGAATCCGTATTGGCAAGTAGAAAAGCCAAATAAGACACAAAACGTTAAAAGACGCCAGTGAGCGTCCACGAGAGGTGAAAATATGACAAAAAGACTTCTAGTTTTAGAAGATGGCACAGTTTTTGAAGGTAAGGCCTTCGGTGCAGATATTGATGTAACAGGGGAAATAGTCTTTAACACTGGAATGACAGGTTATCAAGAATCCATCACAGACCAATCTTATAATGGACAAATCTTGACCTTCACATATCCACTAGTAGGGAATTATGGAGTTAACCGTGACGACTACGAGTCTATCAGTCCGACTTGTAAGGGAGTTGTGGTTTTCGAAGAGGCTCGTAGAGCCAGCAACTGGCGTAACCAAATGACGCTGGACGAATTCTTGAAGGCTAAGAAATTCCTGGAATTTCAGGCATTGACACTCGAGCTCTTACAAAGATTATTCGTAAACATGGTACCATGAGAGCGACTCTAACACATGCTGGCGATAGTATGGATCACATTGCAGATCAACTTCAAGCAACTGTCTTACCGACTGATAATATCAGACAAGTTTCTACAAAGACGGCTTATCCAGCTCCAGGAGTTGGCTTGAGCGTTGTTTTAGTAGACTTCGGCCTTAAACACTCTATTTTACGAGAGCTATCTAAACGTGATTGTAACGTGACTGTAGTTCCATACACAACTACGGCTGAGGAAATCTTGCATTTAAACCCTGACGGAGTTATGTTGTCAAATGGTCCTGGAAATCCAGAAGATGTACCAGAAGCTCTTGAGATGATCCGAGGTATTCTCGGGAAAATTCCAATCTTTGGTATCTGTATGGGTCACCAGCTCTTTGCCATGGCGAATGGTGCTAAGACCTATAAAATGAAGTTTGGTCACCGTGGCTTTAACCACGCAGTACGTGAAATTGCAACTGGGCGCGTGGATTTCACTAGTCAAAATCATGGTTATGCCGTTAGCCGTGAGGATTTACCAGAGCACTTAATCATCACCCACGAAGAAATCAATGACAAGTCAGTTGAAGGCGTACGTCACAGATATCTACCAGGTTTCTCTGTACAATTCCACCCAGACGCAGCTCCTGGGCCGCATGATGCAAGTTATCTATTCGATGAGTTCATCGAGATGATGGAAACTTTTAAACAAGCAAACTAAAGACGAGTGAGAAATCGTCGGAGAATTTATGGAATTGAACACGGACGGAAAGCTTGGAATTTAGATAAACCAACAAGGATAGAAATCCTTCTATAGTTTCCTAAAATTCAGTCGCTTTCTTATCGTCCTTTGTATCTTATTTAATGTCGCTCAGTGAGGGCGACGAATAGAAAGGCAGGTCGTTTCTTTTAGTCGCTATATGGCGAACTAAAAACTCCCTGCACTAGATTTTTTACCGAAAATGATCGTTTCGCTAAAAAATCGTCGGAGAATTTATTTAATGGCAATCAGAGAGTTGCCGAATAGAAAGGAGAAGATACATTGTTCGCGGAAGTGAACACGCCCTAAGAACTGTGTGAAAAAGATAAACATTGATTTGACGCTGAAGGCGTCTGCACCAAGTTTCCTATTTTCACTGTGTTCTTGACGGGCTTTGTATCATAAACTATGCCTAAACGTACTGATATTCAAAAAATTATGGTGATTGGTTCTGGTCCGATTATTATTGGTCAGGCTGCTGAGTTTGACTATGCTGGAACCCAGGCCTGCTTGTCTTTGAAAGAAGAGGGGTATGAGGTTGTCTTGGTTAACTCAAATCCTGCAACCATCATGACAGATAAAGAGATTGCAGATAAGGTCTACATCGAACCGATTACACTTGAGTTTGTGACTCGTATTCTCCGTAAGGAACGTCCAGATGCTTTGCTTCCAACTCTTGGAGGGCAAACGGGGCTTAATATGGCCATGGAATTGTCAAAAATGGTATCTTGGATGAGCTTGGTGTTGAACTTCTCGGGACTAAATTGTCTGCCATCGACCAAGCAGAGGACCGTGATCTCTTTAAACAATTGATGGAAGAGCTGAAACAGCCGATTCCAGAATCTGAAATTGTAAATACGGTTGAAGAAGCTGTTGCTTTTGCAGCAACTATTGGCTACCCAGTCATTGTCCGTCCAGCCTTCACTCTTGGTGGAACCGGTGGTGGTATGTGTGCCAACGAGGAAGAACTGCGTGAAATCGCTGAAAATGGTTTGAAGTTGTCACCTGTTACCCAGTGTTTGATTGAGCGTTCCATTGCCGGTTTCAAGGAAATTGAGTACGAAGTGATGCGCGACTCAGCTGACAATGCCCTTGTTGTGTGTAACATGGAAAACTTCGACCCAGTTGGGATTCACACAGGGGACTCCATCGTATTTGCCCCAGCGCAAACCATGTCAGACTATGAAAACCAAATGCTTCGTGACGCCAGCTTGAGCATTATCCGCGCTCTCAAGATTGAAGGTGGATGTAACGTTCAGTTGGCTCTTGATCCAAATAGCTTTAAGTACTATGTCATCGAAGTAAACCCTCGTGTATCTCGTTCGTCAGCCCTTGCCTCTAAGGCAACAGGTTATCCAATTGCTAAATTGGCTGCTAAGATTGCGGTAGGGTTGACCTTGGATGAAGTTATTAACCCAGTTACAGGTTCAACTTATGCCATGTTTGAGCCAGCCCTTGACTACGTGGTTGCCAAGATTCCACGTTTCCCATTTGACAAGTTTGAAAAAGGTGAACGCCGTCTTGGTACCCAGATGAAGGCGACTGGAGAAGTTATGGCCATTGGTCGTAATATCGAGGAGTCACTTCTTAAAGCTTGTCGCTCTCTAGAAATTGGTGTCCATCATAATGAAATGCCTGAGCTTGTAGATGTTTCAGATGATGCCTTGATTGAAAAAGTTGTCAAGGCTCAAGATGACCGTCTCTTCTATGTATCAGAAGCTATTCGTCGTGGTTATACACCAGAAGAGATTGCTGACTTAACTAAGATTGATATCTTCTATCTTGATAAACTCTTGCATATCTTTGAGATTGAGCAAGAATTGGGCGCACATCCTCAGGATGTCGATGTCCTAAAAACAGCAAAACTCAATGGTTTCTCAGATCGTAAAATCGCAGAACTTTGGGGAACTACGGCTGATCAAGTTCGCCAACTTCGTTTAGAAAACAAGATTGTCCCAGTTTACAAGATGGTAGATACTTGTGCCGCAGAATTTGAATCAGAAACTCCGTACTTCTACTCAACCTATGGTTGGGAAAATGAATCCATCAAGTCTGATAAGGAATCTGTTCTAGTCTTGGGTTCTGGTCCAATCCGTATCGGTCAAGGTGTGGAGTTTGACTACGCAACTGTTCACTCTGTTAAGGCAATCCAAGCTGCTGGCTATGAAGCGATCATCATGAACTCAAACCCAGAGACCGTTTCAACCGACTTCTCGGTATCAGACAAGCTCTACTTTGAGCCATTAACTTTTGAAGATGTCATGAATGTCATCGATTTGGAGCAACCAAAAGGTGTTATCGTTCAATTTGGTGGTCAAACAGCTATCAACCTAGCTGAGCCATTAGCAAAAGCTGGGGTGACTATCCTTGGTACTCAAGTTGCGGACTTGGACCGTGCGGAAGACCGTGACCTCTTCGAACAAGCACTCAAAGACTTGGATATTCCACAACCTCCTGGACAAACAGCAACCAATGAAGAAGAAGCAGTACTTGCTGCACGTAAAATTGGTTTCCCAGTTCTCGTTCGCCCTTCATATGTTTTAGGTGGACGTGCTATGGAAATCGTTGAGAATGAAGATGATCTTCGATCTTACATGCGAACTGCGGTTAAGGCAAGTCCAGATCACCCTGTTCTTGTTGACTCTTATATCGTCGGACAAGAGTGTGAAGTCGATGCCATTTCAGATGGACAAAATGTCCTCATCCCTGGTATCATGGAGCATATCGAACGCGCTGGTGTCCACTCAGGTGACTCCATGGCGGTTTATCCTCCTCAAACCTTGTCGCAAAAAGTGCAAGAAACGATTGCAGACTACACCAAACGTCTTGCAATTGGCCTCAACTGTCTTGGGATGATGAACATTCAGTTTGTTATCAAGGATGAGAAAGTCTACGTCATCGAAGTAAACCCTCGTGCCAGTCGTACTGTTCCATTCCTTTCTAAAGTAACAAATATCCCAATGGCTCAGGTAGCGACTAAGCTGATTCTTGGTCAAAGTCTTGAAGAGCTTGGTTACCAAGATGGACTTTATCCAGAAAGTAGTCGCGTTCATATTAAGGCGCCAGTCTTCTCCTTTACCAAACTAGCTAAGGTAGACAGCCTGCTTGGACCTGAAATGAAGTCAACAGGGGAAGTCATGGGTTCTGATACCACTCTTGAAAAAGCTCTCTACAAGGCCTTTGAAGCTTCTTATCTTCACTTACCAACCTTTGGTAATGTTGTCTTCACTATCGCAGATGATGCAAAAGAAGAAGCACTAGATTTGGCTCGTCGTTTCCAAAATATTGGCTACGGAATCCTTGCTACTGAAGGAACAGCAGAGTTCTTTGCAAGTCATGGATTGCAGGCACAACTCGTTGGAAAGATTGGTGATGATGAACACGATATTCCAAGCTACGTCCGCAAAGGAAAAATTCAAGCAATCATCAATACAGTTGGTACCAAACGGACAGCTGATGAAGATGGTGAGCAAATCAGACGTTCAGCAATTGAACATGGAGTTCCTCTCTTTACAGCTCTAGACACAGCAGATGCCATGCTAAAAGTACTAGAAAGCAGAAGTTTTGTCACAGAAGCAATCTAAATAAAAAAAATGATTCTCGTAAGGGAATCATTTTTTGTTAGAATGAAAATATTCTTACGATTTTCATATCCATTATTATGTAATTGAAATTTTAAAAAATGTTATTTTCTTATACTATAAAAATTTAAAATATTAAACCGTTTACACTTGACAAAAATTGGTCTATACCATATAATGAAATAAAGAAATATGGAGGAACAATTATGAAAGTTATTCAAGTAAAAAATCCTGAAGAAGGTGGAAAAGTAGCTTTTGAAATTTTAAAAGACAAGTTAGTAAACGGTGCTCAAACATTAGGACTTGCGACAGGTAGCAGTCCGCTTGAATTTTATGGAGAAATCGTTAAGAGTGACCTTGATTTTTCAAATCTTACAAGTGTTAACTTGGACGAATATGTAGGTCTTGATGGAGAGAATCCTCAATCTTATCGTTACTTTATGCAAGAAAATCTATTCAATAAAAAGCCATTTAAAGAAAGCTTTTTACCTCGTGGTGTCAAAGATAATGCAGAGGAAGAAGTAGAACGCTATAATCAAATTCTTGCTGACCATCCAGTTGATTTGCAAATTCTTGGAATTGGTCGAAACGGTCACATTGGCTTTAATGAACCGGGAACTCCATTTGATAGTCAAACGCATCTTGTAAATCTTGATCAGTCTACTATTGAAGCAAATGCTCGCTTCTTTGATAAAATTGAAGATGTACCAACACAAGCTATCTCAATGGGTATTAAAAATATTCTTGATGCTAAATCAATTTTGCTCTTTGCTTATGGTGAATCTAAGGCAAAAGCTATCGCAGGTACTGTTGAAGGTCCAGTAACTGAAAACCTTCCAGCAAGTAGCTTGCAAAACCATCCAGATGTAACTATTATTGCGGATGCTGGAGCACTTAGTTTATTAAAGAAATAGTTCTCATAAAAATGAAAACCATTCGAAAATTTTCGAATGGTTTATAAATTTACACTATCAAAGATTTGAATTATCGCTCTTTTTATGTTTCGTAATTTCAAAAAAAATGTATGCTATAAAAGGAAAAATTCTAAAAATTTCAAAAATTTAAGATTTTAGCAAAAGCATGTTAAATTAAGGGGGGTTCGCCCTCGATTTCTTTGACTTTAAGACTGAATTATAGTACTATAATGTTGAGTTAGTTAATAATTCAATATATTTAAAAAATAAGGAAAGAAGGAAACATATAATGGTGAAAAAGTTAAAGAAAAAGCCGTCTTTAATATTTTTTGTATCAGTTCTGACCTTCTTGAGCGCGTTATTCTTATCAACCAATGTCGCTTATGCAGATGGGAAAGAATTAACGAGTGTAGTAACTGATATAAGTGTCCTCAACATGTCGGATTCCAAATTGGAACCGAATGCAGACGGTACTTATCAGATTATTACCAATCGATCAAATCAGTTCTTTGTTCAATTTGACCTCAAGCAATATGATGGTAAATTGGCCAATGGCGATTACTTTGATGTAGATATTCCTACACCGGTAACTGTCTATAATGGAACGACTGAATTGTTCGATAAGGGAACAAAAGTTAATATCGGTACAGTAGTTGTTACTGCTAATGGTGATAACCAAGGTGGAAAGGCACGTGTTACTTTGAAGAACCTTGATGAGTTCCAAGCTAAAACAGGCGGGGATATCGTTAAAGGCGTAAAAGGAAATTATGCAATTACTTTCTTGTTCAAGAGTGACCAAACAGCAACACCACTAACTTTTGAAAACAAGGGTGTTGGTAAAACAATTACACATACCTTTACATCTAAAACAGTTGACAGTAAGCAAGAAGGTTTCGAAAACTATGCTAAGGTTGGTAACGATGTAGTAAGTAAAGAATGGACTTCAGCAAAGTTAGCAGCAATTGGTTCAGTAGGTAAAGGAGATATCTATTCTCCATGGAGAATTCGTGTCAACACCGGAAGACAAGACTATGGTAAGAACTTAGTATTAAACGACTTCCTTCCAAATACAGCTGAGTTTTCGGCTATCCAATACATTCCAGAATCATTGGTAGTTTATTCTTCTGCTACATTGAACGATGGTACTTCTCAAGTTCCATCTGATGCTAAGAAGATGGTAGAAGATACTGACTATACTGTAGCTTGGAATGAGAACTATACTCAGTTCAAGCTTATCTTTGCAGATGGTTCTAAATCATACTGGGTTGAATATCATACAACTACACCTGGTGACGGTAGCAAAGTTCAAAACGTTATCCAGTTGACTACAGCAGATGGTACTGCAATTACTCAACGTAGTAATCGTACAAATTTGGATTTCAAAGCTGAACGTGTATCTCTTGTAAAAGGACAAATCGAAGCTTCTACAGCTTTCAAGATTAAGATCAACAAGACAAATGCCTTCACATTGGTTCCAGTTGCAGGTGCGGTTTACACAGTTAAGTCAGAAGATGGGACTATCTCTACAGAATTGACTACAAATGAAAAAGGTGTGGCAATCTCTGATGAGTTTGATCAGAAATATGTCGGTAAGACATTCATCATCAAAGAGAAAACAGCTCCTACTGGATATACTCTTGATGAAAAAGAATATAAGGTAGTTCTTGGAGCCGAAGGTTCTAAGATTAACCTTCAAGACGAACCAATCGCAGCAGATTTCTCAATTACTGCTAAGAAAGTAATTGCTGGAAATCGTCCAGTAGCCTTGAAAGATGGTGAGTTCAAGTTTGATTTGTACAATGCAAACAACTTGACTACTCCAATTGCTTCAACAACAAACAAAGCAGATGGAAGCATCACATTTGAAGGTTTGAAAGCTAAAGGTCCTGGTACCTACAACTATGTCATCAAAGAAAATACTGAAACAAAAGTTCCTGGTATCACATTTGATGAAAACTCATACGAAGTAACAGTTGTTGTCAAAGCTGAAGGTGGAACACTTAAAGCTGAGGTTACAACTCAAACACCTACTTTAACAAATACATATGAGCCATCACCTGCTCGTGCTACATTCAAAGCAACTAAAGAATTAGTTGGTAAAGAACTTGCTAAAGAACAATTTGAGTTTGAATTGAGCGAAGGTGGAAAAGTCATTGCAACATCATCAAACGGTAAGACAGTTAATGGTGTTGAAGCAGCAACAGATGAAGTAGTCTTCTCAGTTCTCTATACTGAAGCTGGAGATCATGAATATACAATTACAGAAAAAGCTGGTGAAGCAGAAGGAGTTACATACTCTAAAGAAAGCTATACAGTTCATGTTAAAGTTGTAGATAACGGTGAAGGTAAACTCGTAGCTACTGTTACAGAAGCAGACGAAGCTCGTAAGTTTACAAACACTTACACTACAACAACAGAAGCTCCTACAACAGAAGCTCCTACAACAACAGAAGCTCCTACAACAACAGAAGCTCCTACAACAACAGAAGCTCCTACAACGACAGAAGCTCCTACTACAACAGAAGCTTCTACAACGACAGAAGCGCCTACAACAACAGAAGCTCCTACAACAACAGAGGCTCCTACAACGACAGAAGCGCCTACAACAACAGAAGCTCCTACAACAACAGAGGCTCCTACAACGACAGAAGCGCCTACAACAACAGAAGCTCCAACAACAACAGAGGCTCCAACAACGACTGAAACTCCAACAACTACAACAACAACAGAAGCTCCAGCAACAACAGAAGCTCCAACAACAACTGAAAACAAACCAGGACTTCCAAATACTGGTGAGGTTACAAGCCTAGTACTTGTATTGGCAGGTATGGTAATCATGTCAGGCACTGTTATTATGAAACGTAAATTTTCTAAATAATATTAGATAAATTTTTTTAGAGAGGAGAGAGCATTGTTCTCTCCTTTTTTACTTTTTATATACTAATAATGCATATATATTTTCGATATCGAAATTTAAAAAAAGCTATTCTTAAGAATAAATTTATACGATTATATGACATAAAAAACATATATAATATCTAAAAAGTAATCTTGATAAATTTTTTTGGTTTATTTGAGATATAAAAAGTAGACATAGGATGTAAATATTGGTATACTGTACTAGTTTTTAATAAACTAATAATTTAAAGGAGACATGAAAATGAATAAGAAAAAAACTATCGTTTATCTTTTTTTCATTATTTGTATATTAACTGTATTTGTTTCACTAAGCTTAACAAAAGCTGCTGCTGAAACATCGGCTACTACGTCTAATAGTAAGACTGTTGATACTATTACTTCACTAAACATTACAAATAAATCAGGAGATAGTCTTGATGGTAATTTGAAGCAATGGGTTACGTTTAGACTTAATGCAAATTATGATTTAACAAATAAAAATGTTAAAGCTGGTGATACAACTACAGTTGATTTATCAGATTTTCTATATATAGAATCCCAAAACTTTGAAATTCGTGATGAGAAAACAAATGAAATTATCGCAAATGGTCAGATTGATGAAACAAAAAAACATATCGTCTTAACCTATACTGATTATGTTGAAAAACACTCTGATACCAAAGGTTCTTTCTTTGTCTATACTCGAGTAGATTTCCAAAAACACCCTGAAGAAGGAGAAATCCCTGTCGAGGTAACGATTAATGGAAAAACACAAGTAGTTGGAAAAGTTAATTTCACTGGTGTTGGAGATGGAAATCCTGTGTTGTTTTCTAAAACAGGATGGGTAAGTAGTGAGGATCAAAAGACTCTTTCATACACCATTTCAATCAATCGTACTAAAGAAAGTCTTCAAGATGCTACAGTAGAAGACACATTGAAGTTTTCGAATGCATCTTATATTAAAGATAGTATTCGTATTATCAAAGGTAAATTTGACTATGTTAAAGGTCTTTGGGAATTTACAAATACAACTGATGTAACTGCTCAACATACTGTTACCGTCAGCGAAGATGGACAATCGTTTGTCGTACAACTTGGTGACATCACAGAGTTAGATCAATATCGAATTGAATATAAAGTTCAAACAAATTATTCACCGGCAGACGGAGAAGTATTAAATAATGATGCTGTGTTAAAAGGTAAAGGAAAGGATGTTAAACATGTTGAGCAATCCACTGTCGTTCAAGTAGCTGGTGGTTCTGGTATTGGTTATGTCTTTACAATTAACATTAAAAAAGTTGATGAAGCAAATCAACCATTACCAGGTGCGAAATTTAAAGTAGTTCGCCCAGCAAATAATCAAGTCATTGGTGAATATGTAACTGATGCTGACGGGAAAATCACTGTAAAAGGTCTTCTAAAAGACAAATATATCCTGACGGAAACAGAAGCACCAAAAGGCTATGTTATTAATTCTGAAGATACAGAAGTAGATGTTACGGACTTTGGAGAAGACCAGTCAGTTACAAAGACTATTGTGAATTCAAAAGAACAAACAACAACAACAGAAGCTCCAACAACAACAGAAGCTCCAACAACGACTGAAGCTCCAACAACAACAGAAGCTCCAACAACAACTGAGGCTCCAACAACAACAGAAGCTCCAACAACAACAGAAGCTCCAACAACAACAGAAGCTCCAACAACAACAGAAGCTCCAACAACAACAGAAGCTCCAACAACAACAGAAGCTCCAACAACAACAGAAGCTCCAACAACAACAGAAGCTCCAACAACAACAGAAGCTCCAGCAACAACAGAAGCTCCAACAACAACAGAAGCTCAACAACAACAGAAGCTCCAGCAACAACAGAAGCTCCAACAACAACAGAAGCTCCAACAACAACAGAAGCTCCAACAACGACTGAGGCTCCAACAACAACTGAAAACAAACCAGGACTTCCAAATACTGGTGAGGCTACAAGCCTAGTACTTGTATTGGCTGGTGTCGTAATCATGTCAGGAACAGTTGTTATGAAACGTAAATTTACTAAATAATAATTTTTAGAAAATCTACACTATCTTAAAGAGAGCCGAAAGGCTCTCTTTTCAATTTAATGAGTGTATATAAATTTTCCTACTTAATAAATTAATTTTTATAAAAAAGTGATAATAGCAAGTTTGAAATTAATAGTGGAAATTCATGGAATAAAGTATTTTAGTCTTGACAAATAGCTCTTATCCATGTAAAATAGAATAGATCTTGAACTTGAAGGGAGTGAAAAAAATGTCTAAAACAGTAGTACGTAAGAATGAATCTCTTGACGATGCACTTCGTCGTTTCAAACGTGCGGTTACTAAAGCTGGTACTCTTCAAGAAACACGCAAACGTGAATTCTATGAAAAGCCTTCTGTAAAACGTAAACGTAAATCAGAAGCAGCTCGTAAACGTAAAAAATTCTAATTGAAATAAAAGGCTAGACTTGTCTAGTCTTTTTTTGCACACTGTTTAGAGATAGGATGAGCTTATGAAAGAGTATATAAAAGAATATCAAAAGTTACGCGAAAAACGCTTTAAGGATTGGGGTTATTATTCAACTCCTATAAACTGGCAGGAATTTGAAGAGTCTAATCAGAGGATTTTTCAAAAGTATTTGAAGGATTCGAAAGTATTGTCCGATGATGTTTTAAGGACAAAGTTGTACAGTAGTTTATTGCTAGATGATATCAAGTATTTTGCATACTATATAGCCTTTTTAGACGGAGATTACAAACAATTAAATAATGCTCTGTGGCAAACAGGAAGAGAAGAATTGATTAGAGGAGGTTTGCTTGCAAGTGGAACAATCTATACTGATGGTATTTTGAGGGGCTTATTTACCTCTTTTGCATGTAACGATTTTTCAGTCATTTCATCCTATATACCCAAAGACTTGCCTTTACTGAAAGGAACCTATTATCCCCAAAATGTCATCAATCTTTTGCACGCTCTTTATTATCAGGATGAAGACAGATTATCAGAGTCTATCATATTGGCACAACAGTTTCTCGAGAAGAAAAAACGAACAGGTATGGAAGAATTTTCTGTTCGTTACTTTATAAACTTGGCAAGAAAAGACGCAGCTGGGATAAGCCAAAACTTACAAAACTTATGCCTAGCTTATCAGAGACGGGGTTATCCCTTTGAGAAGATCGATAAATGCTTCGCTGATGAAGTTCATGGTCTTTATCGTTTGGTGAAATATTTTGATGATTCCATGTTTGAAGCAGTTCGTATGCCATCTCATAAGACTTTTCTGCGGGAATTTGAAAAATGGCAGGTTCAAAGTCAGTTTCCACAAGGACAACAGTTCTATATCTATCCACAAGATATGGCTGATGCAAACAAAATACTAAAAAATGAACTTCCGAGAATTCACATAGAAAAATCAGGAAGGGATTTGGGAATAGATGTTGATCGATTTGCCGTTGATTTGTCTCAACTGATTTGAGAAAGTACGAGAAGACTTACATGCTAAATCATTTTTAAGGCAACTTTAAATAAATACTGTAAATCTTGCAAAAAAAGGAAACTTCCAGCTACAATCTGATATAATAGTAAGAGAACTCGATTTAAGGAGAAATATATGTCGGTTTCAGTAAAAGAAGTAATTGAGAAGCTTAGATTAGACATTGTCTATGGCGAGCCTGAATTACTTGAAAAGGAAATTAATACTGCAGATATAACGCGACCTGGTCTTGAAATGACAGGCTATTTTGATTACTATACTCCAGAGCGTATTCAATTGTTGGGGATGAAGGAATGGTCTTATCTGATCAGTATGTCTTCTCACAACCGTTATACTGTTTGAAAAAAATGTTTCTACCAGAAACACCAGCAGTCATTGTTGCGCGTGGTCTAGTTGTTCCTGAGGAAATGTTAAAGGCAGCTAGAGAATGTAAAATCGCAATTTTAACAAGTCGTACAGCTACAAGTCGTCTTTCGGGAGAACTGTCTAGTTATCTGGACTCCCGCTTAGCAGAACGTACTAGTGTACACGGTGTCCTAATGGATATCTATGGTATGGGTGTTCTCATTCAAGGTGATAGTGGAATTGGTAAGAGTGAGACAGGTTTAGAACTAGTTAAACGTGGTCACCGCTTGGTGGCAGACGATCGAGTAGATATCTATTCTAAGGATGAAATGACTCTCTGGGGTGAACCTGCTGAAATTTTGAAACATCTGATTGAAATTCGTGGAGTAGGGATCATTGATGTCATGAGTCTATACGGTGCTAGTGCAGTTAAGGATTCTTCACAAGTTCAGCTAGCTGTTTATTTGGAAAATTACGATACACATAAGACCTTTGACCGCTTGGGGAATAATGCTGAAGAACTAGAAGTTTCTGGAGTTACCATTCCACGTATCCGCATCCCAGTTAAAACAGGGCGCAATATTTCTGTTGTTATCGAGGCGGCAGCTATGAATTATCGTGCAAAAGACATGGGCTTTGATGCGACGCGTCTGTTTGAAGAAAGATTGACGAAATTAATTGAAAAGAACGAGGTGCAAAATGATTGATCCAGTTGCTTTTCAAATAGGTCCATTTGCCATTAGATGGTATGCACTTTGTATCGTTTCAGGCCTTATCTTAGCGGTATATTTGGCAAGTAAAGAAGCTCCTAAAAAGAAAATCTTATCAGAAGATATTCTGGACTTTATCTTAGTGGCTTTCCCTTTGTCAATCATCGGCGCGAGACTTTACTATGTTATTTTTAAATTTGACTATTATAGCCAACATTTAGGGGAGATATTTGCTGTCTGGAATGGTGGTCTTGCGATTTACGGCGGTCTAATTACCGGAGCGATTGTACTTTATATTTTCGCAGACCGTAAATTAATCAATACCTGGGATTTCTTGGATATTGCAGCTCCGAGTGTAATGATTGCTCAGAGTCTAGGACGTTGGGGGAACTTCTTTAACCAAGAAGCTTACGGTGCAGTTGTAGAGAATCTTGACTACTTGCCTAGTTTCATTAAGAATCAGATGTATATTGATGGCTCATATCGACAACCAACCTTCCTGTACGAATCTATTTGGAACCTGATTGGTTTTAGTTTAATTGTTATTTAGACGCCGATTAAATGGCATTCGTCGTGGTCATATCACAGCCTTTTACTTAATTTGGTATGGTTTTGGACGTATGATTATTGAGGGCATGCGTACAGATAGTCTCATGTTCTTTGGACTTCGAGTATCTCAGTGGTTGTCTGTTCTATTAATTGGACTTGGTATTTATATTATCGTTTATCAAAATCGGAAAAAAGCACCATTTTATAATGTAAAAAAGGAGAATTAAAATGTTAGAAGTTGCTTATATTATTGTGGCTATTGCCTTGATCGTATTTATTGTTTATTTGATTATTACCCTTCAAAAAGTTGGACGTGTAATCGATGAAACTGAAAATACTGTTAAAACGCTAACTTCAGATGTAAATGTTACTCTACATCACACAAACGAACTTCTTGCCAAGGTCAATGTTCTTGCTGATGATATCAATATCAAAGTTGCAACCATTGATCCACTCTTTACAGCAGTTGCAGACCTTTCTGTTTCTGTCTCTGACTTAAATGAGCAGGCTCGTGTCTTGAGTAAAAAGGCATCATCTGCAGGTTCAAAAACATTAAAGACTAGTGCAGGCTTATCTGCCGTTCGTATTGCAAGTAAATTTTTTAAAAAATAAAAAGGAGATAACTCATGGGTAAATTATCATCAATCCTTTTAGGAACTGTTTCAGGTGTGGCTGTTGCCTTGTTCTTAACAAGTGAAAAAGGGAAACGTGTTACTAGTCAGGCACAAGACTTTTTAGAAGATCTGAAAGAAGATCCAGAATACGCAAAAGAACAAGTCTGTGAAAAGCTGGCTGATGTCAAAGATCAAACCAGAGATTTTGTTCTAAAGACAAAAGAACAAGTAGAATCAGGCGAAATTACCTTTGATTCAGTTCTTGAAAAATCTAAATCTTTAGCTCAACAAGCTACTGAAGTTTCAAAAGAGACCTTGAATAGTCTCAGGGAACAATTGGAAGAAAAAGTAGTTGTTGAAGACCCAGAAGACGGTCAAGAAATCATCATAGAAATCGAAGAAGAGTAAAATAGAAATCACCATTTTTGATTCCCTTAGAGTCGGAGATGGTGATTTTTTTCTTGAGGGAAGTCTTTGTGGTATAATAAATACTATGCAGAAGAAACCAACATCAGCTTACGTGCACATTCCATTTTGTACACAAATCTGTTATTATTGTGACTTTTCAAAGGTTTTTATTAAAAATCAACCAGTAGACAGCTATCTAGAACATCTACTGCAAGAATTTCATTCTTATGACATTCAGAAGTTGCGTACTCTCTATATTGGAGGTGGGACACCGACAGCCTTGTCCGCGCCACAGTTAGAGGTACTTCTGGATGGATTGACTAAAAACTTAGATTTGTCAGTCTTAGAAGAATTAACCATTGAGGCCAATCCTGGTGATTTGGATGAGGAAAAGATTTCAGTTTTGAAAAATTCAGCAGTCAATCGTGTTTCACTAGGTGTTCAGACCTTTGATGACAAAATGTTGAAAAAAATAGGGCGTAGTCATTTGGAGAAGGATATTTATGAAAATATAGATCGCCTCAAATTAGCTGGTTTTGATAATATCTCTATTGACTTGATCTACGCACTTCCTGGGCAGACCATGGATCAGGTTAAGGACAATGTTGCCAAGGCCATCGCTTTGGACATTCCCCATATGAGTCTCTATAGCTTGATTTTGGAAAACCATACGGTCTTTATGAATCGTATGCGTCGTGGGAAGTTACCACTTCCTAAAGAAGAAGTAGAAGCTGAAATGTTTGAATATATCATTGCTGAATTAGAGCGTGCTGGTTTTGAGCATTATGAAATTTCAAATTTTTCAAAACCTGGCTTTGAAAGTCGTCACAATCTTATGTACTGGGACAATGCTGAGTATTATGGTATAGGTGCAGGTGCGTCTGGCTATGTAAACGGTGTTCGCTATAAAAACCATGGGCCTATCCGCCATTATCTAAAGGCAGTAGAAGAAGGCAATGCTCGCATCAATGAAGAGCACCTGAGTCTAAGGGAACAAATGGAAGAAGAGATGTTTCTTGGACTTCGCAAGAAGACAGGAGTTTCAAAAGCAAGATTCGAAGAAAAATTTGGCACATCTTTTGACAATTTATATGGTCAAGTTGTAAGAGATTTATGTCATCAAGGTCTTTTACAAGTAGAAGGTCAACAAATACGAATGACAAAAAAAGGTCTCTTTTTAGGAGATACAGTAGCAGAACGATTTATATTGGAGTAGAATTATGGGCTTAACTTATCAAATGAAGATGAAAATTCCTTTTGATATGGCTGATATGAATGGCCATATCAAGTTGCCAGATGTTATTTTGTTGTCCCTGCAAGTATCAGGAATGCAATCAATTAATCTAGGAGTGAGTGACAAGGATGTTTTAGAACAGTATAATCTAGTCTGGATTATCACTGATTATGATATCGATGTTGTACGTTTACCTCAATTTGCTGAGGAAATTACCATCGAAACAGAGGCCTTGACCTACAATCGTCTATTTTGCTACCGCCGATTTGCTATTTATGATGAAGCTGGTCAAGAAATTATTCACATGGTAGCTACTTTTGTCCTTATGGATCGTGATAGTCGTAAGGTCCACCCTGTAGAACCAGAAATTGTCGCCCCTTATCAATCTGAGTTTTCTAAGAAACTCCTTCGCGGGCCAAAATACTTGGAGCTGGAAGAAGCGATTAGCAAAGATTATCATGTCCGTTTTTACGACTTGGATATGAATGGCCACGTCAATAACAGCAAATACCTAGACTGGATTTTTGAGGTCATGGGGGCAGATTTCCTAACCAATCATATTCCTAAAAAAATAAACCTCAAGTATGTCAAGGAAGTTCGACCAGGTGGTATGATTACTTCTAGTTACGAATTGAATCAACTAGAAAGCAATCACCAAGTCACAAGTGATGGCGATATCAATGCTCAGGCAAAGATAATTTGGCAAGAAATTAACACAGATTAGAAAGTAATATATGACTTATAAAGGCTATTTAATTGATTTAGACGGTACAATTTATAAAGGAAAAGATAGAATTCCAGCGGGAGAAGCTTTTGTTCACGAGTTACAAAAGAGAGAGATTCCCTATCTTTTTGTAACAAACAACACTACTCGTACACCTGAAAGTGTCCAAGAGATGTTGGCAAATCAATTTAACATCGACACACCTGTATCGACAATCTATACTGCAACCTTAGCGACTATTGATTACATGAATGATTTAGGTCTTGAAAAGACTGTTTATGTAATTGGAGAAGCAGGGCTCAAGGAAGCCATTCAAGCAGCTGGTTATGCTGAAGATAAAGAAAATCCAGCCTATGTGGTTGTAGGTTTGGACTGGCAAGTAGACTATGAAAAATTTGCTACTGCAACCCTAGCTATCCATAAAGGTGCTCATTTTATCGGCACCAATCCAGATTTAAATATTCCAACAGAACGTGGACTTTTACCTGGTGCTGGTTCACTGATTACTCTTCTTGAAGCAGCAACTCGTGTAAAACCAGTTTATATTGGAAAACCAAATGCGATTATTATGGATAAGGCTGTTGAACACCTAGGACTTGAACGTCAAGAAATTGTCATGGTGGGAGATAATTACCTGACTGATATTCGCGCTGGTATTGACAATGGGATCCCTAGCCTTTTGGTGACGACAGGATTTACAAAACCTGAAGAAGTAGCGGATTTACCAATCGCACCAACCCATGTCCTCTCAAGTCTAGCGGAGTGGAATTTCGATGAAAACTAAATTTACTTTTGTAGGAAGTCTTCTCTTTCTCCTCTCGCTTGCTATTTTATTGACCATCTACCTGTCTTGGTTGGTTTACCCTCTGGAGATTTCTTGGTTAAATCTGACAAGTCGTGTTCATGTTCAACCTCAGACCATCCAACATAACTTTAATGTTTTGATGAATTATTTGACCAATCCATTGAGTCAAGTATTAGCAATGCCAGATTTTCCTTCGTCTGCCTCTGGAATTCACCACTTTGTCGTTGTAAAGGGACTCTTTCACCTAGCGCAAGGAGTAGCAATCGTAACTCTACCGATTTTCTACCTTTTTTGGAAGCGAGTCATTCAGAAAGGTTTTCTGTCTCTATATCGCAGAGGTCTCTTGATTATGCTGTCTTTACCTTTGGTTCTTGGTTTAGTTGGCGTCTTCATTGGGTTTGAACAATTCTTTACCTTGTTTCATCAAATTCTATTTGTAGGTGATGATACCTGGCTTTTTGATCCCGCTAAAGATCCAGTCATTCTTATTCTACCAGAGGATTTTTTCCTGCATGCCTTTCTCCTATTTTTCTGCTTGTATGAACTGCTTTTTGGCTTTATTTATCTACTAAGTTGGGAAAAAAATTACCAAAAATATCATAAATGCATAAAAATGTTTTAAAAATTGTACTAAAAACCTATTTTTCTTTAAAAAGTAGGTTTTTTTACGGAAATAACTAGTCAAGCGCTTTATTTTTTTGTATAATAGAGTTAGAAAAGTATGCAAAGAAGAGAATAGCATGATTACACTATTTTTATCACCGAGTTGTACATCATGTCGTAAGGCAAAGGCCTGGCTTGATAATCATAAAGTGCCTTTCCAAGAGCACAACATTATGACCAGTCCTTTATCAAGAAAAGAATTACAACACATTCTTTCCTTGACCGAAAACGGTACCGATGACATTATTTCAACTCGTTCAAAAATTTTCCAAAAGTTAAATATCGATGTGGAAAGTATCTCGGTGACAGAGTTGCTTAATTTAATTGAGCAATATCCTAGTCTTTTGCGTCGTCCTATCATCATTGATGATAAACGTATGCAGATTGGCTTTAATGAAGATGAGATTCGTGCATTTCTTCCTCGTAGTTACCGTAAGCAAGAATTGAAAGAAGCTACATTAAGAGCTGGTATTAATTAGATGAATAAACAGTATAGTTACCCACTAGATTTGTCGTGGAGCACTGAAGAACTTGCTTCAGTGCTTTCTTTTTTTAATGATATTGAAGCTGCCTATGAGACACAGGTAGATGCTAAGAAATTATTAGATTCCTACAAGGTATTCAAGTCAGTTGTGCCTAGCAAGAGCGAAGAAAAACGTTTGGGACGTGAGTTTGAATCAGTTAGTGGATACTCTTTCTACCGTGCAGTCCAGTTGGCCAAAGAAAAAGGAGAAGGGAAGATTTCACTTGGAAAATAAATTTACATTTGCCAAAGAAATTGTCAGGGAAGCTGGGGAATACATTCTCCAGCATATGAAAGAAGATCTCCATATTGAGAGCAAGTCTTCCCCTACAGATTTGGTAACTAAGTTAGATAAAGAAGTTCAAGACTTACTTATTAAAAAAATCCGTTCTCGCTATCCAGATGATCTATTTTGTGCAGAAGAAGGCTGCATGCGTGCAGCAGTAGGACAAGGTTCTGTATGGATTATTGATCCTATTGATGGAACCAACAACTTCGTGGCACAAGGCGAAGACTTTGCCGTTATGCTGGCCTATTTTGAGGAAGGTGTTGGTAAGTTTGGTATTATTTATGATGTCATGAAAGGTGATTGTTACCATGGTGGAGGAGACTTCCCGCCCTGTCGCAATGATGAACCTTTACCACCATTTAAAAAGAAACCCTTGAGAGAATTTTTGGTGTCTGGTAATTCTGGAATGCTAGCGACTAACGAATGGGGTTTAGCTGATTTGGGAAACGCTGCACTTGGGACACGAGTTTATGGCAGTGCCGCTATTAGTTTTGCCAAGGTGCTTTCAGGTCGACTTTTAACCTATATCACTTATTTACAACCTTGGGACTATGCAGCTGCAAGTATCCTAGGTGAGAGTTTGGGTTATAAGGTTTTTACGATTGCTGGTGAGGATGTCGATTTCAAACACGGCAGGCCGTTATGATGGTGCCAGTCGAGATGAAAGATGAGATTCAATCCTATATCTATGAAAGGAAATAAACCTACATGCAATTTCCAGATGGATTTGTAAAAAAATACGAAACAATATTGGGAGATGAGGCAAGAGCTTTTCTTGCCTCTTTTGATGATGAGGCCATCTCAGCCTTTCGCAGCAATCCCTTAAAAGAAGCCCAAGGCACTTTCTCTGACCCTATTCCTAATACACTCTGGGGCTACTACGGGAAGGTTTCAGGGAAATCACCAGAACATGTAACTGGCTTGGTATATTCCCAAGAACCAGCCGCACAAATGGTAGCTCAAGTAGCCCAGCCAAAGCCAGGTATGAAGGTTTTAGACTTGGCAGCGGCTCCCGGTGGGAAATCCACTCAACTGGCCTCCTATCTTGCAGGAGGCGGTCTTCTTGTTTCAAATGAGATTTCAAGCAAACGGTCAAAGATTTTAGTTGAAAATATGGAACGCTTTGGATCGACTAATGTTGTTGTGACCAATGAATCTGCAGACCGTTTAGCCAATGTTTTTAAAGGCTATTTTGACCTAATCGTTTTAGATGCACCTTGTTCAGGAGAAGGGATGTTTCGTAAACAACCTGACGCTATGGATTATTGGAGTGTCGATTATCCTAGTCAGTGCGCTAGTTTACAACGTGAGATTTTAGCAGATACAGTTACTATGTTGGCTGATGGAGGTCGACTAGTCTATTCAACCTGTACCTGGGCGCCAGAAGAAAACGAAGAAATCGTCCAATGGTTACTGGATAGCTATAATTTTGAATTGATTCCAATCCAACACATCAATGGAATGGTACCTGGGATTGATTTACCTGAAACAGCTAGAATGTACCCTCATCACTTTAAGGGAGAAGGTCAGTTCGTGGCCCATCTTCAGTTTAAGGGACAAAACAAGACAGGGAAGTTCAAGCCTTCTAAGACGAATCTCAGTCGTGAACAGTTAAGTTTGTGGCAAGATTTTGAGAAGGAGCACTTAAAAGAAAAACTGTTAGGAGTCTTACAAGTTTTTGGTGACCAACTTTATCTTTTGCCAGAAGTCCTACCTGATATAGGAAAACTCAAGATAGCTCGTAATGGTCTTCATCTTGGAACTTTTAAGAAAAAACGTTTTGAACCAAGTTTTGCTCTTGGCTTAGCTTTAAAACCAAGCCAAGTCAAGCAAGGAATCGAAATTTATCAAGAAGACTTTGTCAAATATGTGGCTGGTGAAACAGTCCAATTAGCTGAAACTCTTCCAAATGGTTGGTACCAAGTTTTGGTTGGTGGAAATGGTCTAGGTTTTGCAAAAGTAACCGGAAATACCTTGAAGAATTATTTTCCCAAGGGCTTGAGGTTTCAGGTGAAAAACTAGTCAAAAACAGTATTCTATGTTATAGTGGAAGTATGGATTTTCCCTGAAAACAATAGAAAATAGGGCGAAAATTCAAGCTATTCATCATTATTTTCAAGGAGACAAATAGTGAAAAAATTTAAAAAACTCACCATCTCTCTTGCAACTCTTTTACTTGCTGGGTCGCTAGCAGGATGTGCAAGTTGGATTGATCGTGGGGAGTCTATGACGGCTGTCGGTTCAACTGCTCTTCAACCTTTAGTCGAGGCGGCAGCAGATGAATTTGCGTCCGCACACATTGGTAAAACAGTCAATGTTCAAGGCGGTGGTTCAGGTACAGGTCTGTCTCAAGTCCAGTCTGGAGCGGTAGACGTCGGTAACTCGGATGTATTTGCTGAGGAAAAAGACGGAATCGATGCATCTGCATTAGTTGACCACAAGGTAGCTGTTGCGGGAATAGCTGTTATCATCAACAAAGAAGTAGATGTTGATAATTTAACGACCGAACAACTTCGCAAAATTTTTACAGGTGAAATTACCAACTGGAAAGAAGTCGGCGGTAAGGATTTAGCTGTTTCTATTATCAACCGTGCTGCGAGCTCAGGTTCTCGTGCGACCTTTGACAGTGTGATTATGAATGGTCAGTCAGCGGTTCAAAGTCAGGAACAGGATTCAAACGGTATGGTGAAGTCCATTGTTTCTCAAACCCCTGGAGCGATTTCCTACCTAGCTTTCGCCTATGTTGATGATTCTGTTGGGACCATCAAACTTAATGGTTATGAGCCAATCTCAGAAAACGTTACAACGAATAATTGGCCTTTGTGGTCTTATGAACATATGTATACACTTGGTGAGCCAAATGAATTGGTTGCCGAATTCCTAAACTTTGTTCTTTCAGATGAAGCTCAGAATGGAATCGTAAAAGGAATGGGTTATATTTCTGTTAAGGAAATGAAGGTCGAAAAAGATGCTGCAGGTACTGTGACAGCGCTAGAAGGGAGCCAATAATGAATCAAGAAGAATTATCAAAAAAATTGCTCTCTCCTTCAAAAAACTCTCGTCTTGAGAAATTAGGAAAAGGGCTAACCTTTGCCTGCCTTTCTTTGATTGTTATCATTGTTGCTATGATTTTGATCTTTGTAGCCCAAAAAGGCTTATCGACCTTCATTGTTAATGGTGTGAATATCTTTGATTTTCTTTTTGGTGCAACCTGGAATCCGTCAGGTAAACAATTTGGTGCCCTTCCAATGATTTTAGGTTCCTTTATTGTTACCATCCTGTCAGCTCTTATTGCAACACCATTTGCCATTGGTGCAGCAGTCTTTATGACAGAGGTGTCTCCAAAAAGGAGCTAAGATTTTTGCAACCTGCTATTGAACTCTTAGTTGGGATTCCTTCAGTAGTTTATGGATTTATCGGTTTGCAGGTCGTGGTACCATTTGTACGTACTGTCTTTGGTGGAACAGGTTTTGGTATTTTATCAGGGATTTTCGTTCTCTTTGTTATGATTTTGCCGACTGTAACCTTCATGACAACTGATAGCCTACGTGCAGTTCCTCGTCACTACCGTGAAGCAAGTTTAGCCATGGGAGCGACTCGTTGGCAAACCATCTGGCGTGTAACCTTGAAGGCTGCTCGTTCAGGTATTTTTACGGCAGTAGTCTTTGGTATGGCGCGTGCTTTCGGTGAAGCCCTTGCAATTCAGATGGTTGTTGGTAACTCAGCAGTTGTTCCAACTTCATTGACGACACCAGCAGCGACTCTCACATCTGTATTGACCATGGGAATTGGTAATACCGTTATGGGAACTGTTGATAATAATGTTCTTTGGTCACTGGCCTTAGTATTGCTCTTGATGAGTCTGGCCTTTAACAGTGTGATTAAATTGATTACGAAAGAAAGAGGAAAGAAAAACTATGCACGCTAAGAAATTAGATAAACTTGCTACAGCTGTCCTCTATACCATCGCAGGAATCATTGTGACCATCCTTACTTCCTTGATTCTCTATATCTTGGTTCGAGGCTTACCTCATGTTTCTTGGTCCTTCTTGACTGGGAAATCATCCTCATATCAAGCAGGTGGTGGTATTGGGATTCAGCTCTATAATTCCTTTTTCCTTTTGGTGATTACCTTATTCATCTCTGTACCTCTATCAATGGGAGCTGGAATTTTCCTAGCAGAGTATGCTAAAAAAGGTCGTATTACAAATTTCGTTCGTACCTGTATTGAAATCTTGTCTTCTCTACCATCCGTCGTTGTAGGTCTCTTTGGTTACCTCATCTTTGTAGTCCAGTTTGAGTATGGATTTTCTATTATTTCAGGTGCCTTGGCTTTGACCGTCTTTAATCTTCCACAGATGACTCGTAACGTTGAAGACAGTTTGAAACACGTTCACCATACGCAACGTGAAGCTGGTTTGGCGCTTGGTCTTTCTCGTTGGGAAACTGTCCTTCATGTCGTTATCCCTGAAGCTTTACCTGGAATCGTTACGGGTATTGTCCTTGCATCAGGTCGTATTTTTGGTGAAGCTGCAGCCCTTATCTATACTGCAGGACAATCTGCGCCAGCTCTTGACTGGTCAAACTGGAATGTTCTAAGTGTATCTAGTCCAATCTCAATCTTCCGTCAAGCAGAAACCTTGGCTGTCCATATCTGGAAAGTCAATAGTGAAGGAACTATTCCTGATGGAACACTTGTTTCAGCAGGTTCTGCTGCAGTGCTCCTCATCTTTATCTTGATCTTTAACTTCGGAGCACGTAAACTCGGAAGCTATCTACATAAGAAATTAACCGCAGCCTAAAGGAGAAGCCATGTCAAAATATAATTGGGATGAAAGGCATATCATTACTTTTCCAGAAGAAAAAGTGGCACTCTCTACGAAGGATTTACATGTTTACTACGGTAAGAATGAATCCATCAAGGGCGTGGATATGCAATTCGAAAAAAATAAAATTACGGCCTTGATTGGACCGTCAGGTTCTGGGAAATCAACCTACCTACGCAGTCTCAATCGTATGAATGATACCATTGATATTGCAAAGGTTACAGGACAAATTCTCTATCAGGGAATCGACGTTAACCGTCCTGAAATCAATGTTTATGAAATGCGTAAACATATCGGAATGGTTTTCCAACGTCCAAACCCATTTGCTAAATCAATTTACCGCAACATCACCTTTGCACATGAACGTGCAGGAGTTAAGGACAAGAAGGTCCTTGATGAAATTGTAGAAACCTCTCTTCGCCAGGCAGCCCTCTGGGATCAGGTTAAAGACGACCTCCATAAGTCAGCCTTGATGCTTTCAGGAGGCCAGCAGCAACGTCTCTGCATTGCCCGTGCTATTTCTGTAAAACCAGATATTCTCTTGATGGACGAGCCGGCGTCAGCCTTGGATCCGATTGCGACAGCTCAGCTCGAGGAAACTATGCTTGAGTTGAAGAAGGATTTTACCATCATTATCGTAACCCACAGTATGCAACAGGCTGCGCGTGCAAGTGACTATACTGGATTTTTCTACTTAGGTGATTTGATTGAGTACGATAAAACGTCAAACATTTTCCAAAATGCCAAGCTACAGTCTACCAATGACTATGTAACTGGACACTTTGGTTAGAAAGGAAACAGTATGACAGAACCGATTTTACAGGTCAAAGACCTGTCTGTTTATTACAACAAAAAGAAGGCCTTGAATAGTGTTTCCTTATCTTTCCAACCTAAGGAAATTACAGCCCTTATCGGTCCCTCTGGATCTGGGAAATCAACCCTGCTCAAGGCTATTAACCGAATGGGTGACCTTAATCCTGAAGTGACGACAACTGGATCAGTGGTTTATAATGGGCACAATATCTATAGTCCTCGTACCGACACGGTTGAATTACGTAAGGAAATTGGAATGGTCTTCCAACAACCCAATCCCTTTCCAATGTCTATCTACGAAAATGTTGTTTATGGACTAAGAATTAATGGAGAGAAAGACAAGCAAGTCTTGGACGAAGCTGTGGAGAAAGCTTTACAGCGTGCTTCAATCTGGGATGAGGTCAAGGATCGCTTGCATGATTCAGCAATTGGTCTATCAGGTGGACAACAACAACGTGTCTGCGTCGCCCGTGTTTTGGCAACTAGTCCAAAGATTATCCTTTTGGATGAGCCGACCTCAGCCTTAGACCCTATCTCGGCTGGAAAAATCGAAGAAACCCTATATAGCCTTAAGGACAAGTACACCATGCTATTGGTTACTCGTTCCATGCAGCAAGCATCTCGAATCTCTGATAAAACAGGCTTTTTCCTCAATGGAGATTTGATTGAATTTAACGATACCAAGGAAATGTTCCTCTATCCACAACATAAGGAAACAGAAGATTACATTTCAGGTAAATTTGGATAAGGAGAAAAAGATGTTACGATCTCAATTTGAAGAAGATTTAGAGAAATTGCATAACCAATTCTACGCTATGGGACAAGAAGTTCTTTCCCAAATCAATCGTACTGTACGTGCTTTTGTCACCCATGACCGTGACTTGGCTAAAGAAGTCATCGAGCAAGACGCAGAAGTCAATGAATACGAATTGAAACTTGAAAGAAATCATTTGAAATCATTGCCCTTCAACAGCCAGTATCACAAGACTTACGTACAGTTCTAACAGTTCTAAAGGCTGTTTCAGACTTGGAACGTATGGGAGACCATGCTGTATCCATTGCTGAGGCAACCATTCGTATGAAGGGGGAACAACGCATCCCAGCAGTCGAAGAAGAAATCAAAAAAATGGGACGAGATGTTAAAGATTTCGTAGAAACAACCCTTGAACTTTACCTAAACGGATCAGTTGATAAGGCCTATGAAGTTGCAACCATGGATGAAAAAATCAACCATTACTTTGAAAATATTCGTGATCTGGCAACTGAAGAAATTAGAAAGAATCCAGATGCTATTGTCACAGGTCGCGATTACTTCCAAGTGATTTCATACTTGGAGCGTATCGGTGACTATGCAAAGAATATCTGTGAATGGGTTGTTTACTTTGAAACAGGTAAAATTGTAGAATTGTAAAATATATAGAAGATAAAAATTATTGTGAAAGCTTACTTTTTAATATAGTAAGCTTTCATTGTATCGATAGTTTACTTTGTCAGAGGTGAATAATGAACTATATACAGAGTATAAGAAAAAAAGTTGGAAAAGATAAAATTATTCTAAATTTTACTTGTGGAATTTTAAGTCAATCAGGAAAAATATTATTACAAAAACGAGCAGACAAAGGAACTTGGGGGTTACCAGGTGGTGCTATTGAATTAGGTGAATCGGCTGTAGAAGCATTAGTGAGAGAGTTTTATGAAGAAACTGGAGTGAAAGTAATAGTGAAAAAACTCTTAAATGTTTATACAAAATATTCAGATAGTTATCCAAATGGTGATGAGGCACAAGTTATTACAATGTTGTATTTAGTTACATCTGAAACTTCGATCTCTACAAATGTTTTTACGAGTGATGAAACTTTAGAATTAGGGTTGTTTGATCACAGGGACATGCAAAATATCACAATTGTAAACCAGCAACATCAAGATATGATAAATGATTTTTTTGAAAATTGTTTCCCAATAGATAGATAAACCAATCATTGAATTTGTATTTTTTATAAATATATTTTATGGGAAATGCAAGAAAATGTTGACAATTATTTTTAAATAAGTTATAATTATACAAATTTGACATAGAGGTTGTTTATTTATGAAATTAAAAAAATGGATATTTGTCTTATGTAGTTTTCTTGCAAGTTTCTTTTTAGTTGCTTGCCAATCATCTAGCTCAAGCTCACAGTCTGCAGTAGAGGCAATCAAACAAAAAGGTAAATTAGTGGTCGCAACTAGCCCAGACTATGCACCATTTGAGTTTCAAGCACTTGTGGATGGCAAGAACCGAGTCGTCGGTGCTGATATTGATATGGCACAAGCTATCGCTGATGAACTTGGAGTGAAATTGGAAGTTTCCAGCATGAGTTTTGATAATGTCTTGACCAGTCTTCAAACAGGGAAAGCAGATTTGGCCATTGCGGGAATCAGTGCAACTGAAGAAAGAAAAGAAGTCTTTGATTTCTCAATTCCTTACTATGAAAACAAAATTAACTTCCTAATCAGAAAAACTGATCTTGAAAAATACAAAGATTTAGATTCTCTAGCAAGTGCAAATATTGCAGCTCAAAAAGGAACTGTCCCTGAATCTATGGTCAAAGAGCAACTTCCTAAAGCGCAGTTGACTTCATTGACAAATATGGGTGAAGCTGTTAATGAACTTCAATCAGGTAAGGTTGATGCTGTTCATATGGATGAGCCAGTAGCCCTCAGCTATGCAACAAAAAATGCTGACTTGGCTGTCGCAACAGTAAGCTTAACTATGAAAGAAGGCGAAGAAAATGCAGTTGCTATCAAGAAAGGCAACTCAGATTTGAAGGAAGTAGTTGATAAGGTTATTCAAAAACTGAAAGATGACGGTACTTATCAAACATATCTTGAAAAAGCTGCCAAGCTAACAGAAGTAGAGCAATAAAAAATAACAGAGGCTGGGACAAAAGTCCTAGCCTCTCAATTGTCATTGGATTATCAAGCAAGACGCAGTGGTTGAGTGGGCTCTACTACGCTGCTTTCATCAGCTTTTACAGCCTTACTCAACTGTGCGGAGGTGGGACGACGAAATCGAATTCTAACGAATTACCGATTTCTGTCCCACTCTCTGTTTTTAAGTAATTTAATGTTGTTTCAAGATTTTCTAAAGGAACCTTAGCAAATTGATAAGGGCAAGTCTCAATGTAGGAGGATTCGAAAAAGTCTAGATTTAAAGAGCTATGTTTGAGGCTTGCAATCTTAGGATAGTTCCTGAGATCAAGCAAAAGTCCATCATGGAGAGGATAGTTTGGTAGGGAAAGGGTATAAGATTTTAATAGCTTATGAATGAAGTCTTGACTTTTCTCTTGCAGTGCCAATCTTGCTACTCTATTTTTTTCAAAGAGTTGACTATCAATATAGAGTGATAAAGCCTTTTGCATAATGAGATTGTTATCATAGTCCAGAATGTTTTTATAAGAGACAAAAGCATCTTTCATAACATTTGGAAGTATGAGAGCAGTGATTCGAAGTGCGGGGAAAATACTTGTTGAAAAAGACTTAATGTAGATGACCAAATCATTTTGGTCCAAATAATGAAAGGTTTGTCCCATTTTAGGGTCTAGATCTCCCAGATAATCATCTTCAACGATATAAATTTGATATTTGGCTGCTAGATCAAGGATAGCACGTTTCTCCTCTTCAGAATATGAATGACCCAGCGGATAGTGGAATCGAGGAATGGTGTAGAAAAATTTAATGTTACCACTTTTAAAATGTTTCTCAAGTTCTTTCAGGTCAATGCCATCCACGCGACGTTCAATGGTTCGATAGGGGATATTTTGAGCCAGCAGAAGTTGGTTCATTCGGTGATAGGTTGGTTGTTCGACCAGTATTTCTTGGCCCTTACCTGGAAAGTCAATTTGAGAAGAATAAACAGTGCTTGCTGGGTTCCAGTTGTCATGACTAATTGATCGGGTTTACTATAGATAGCTTGGTCAAACAGTAGTTTATGAACAGACTTTCGTAATTCTTCTAAACCCTCTTGGTGTTCATAGTAGTTGTAGAGATAATTTTCTCGACCGATCAAGCTTTCATTGACACAAAGACGAAAATCATCATAGGCAGCAGCATGTTCGTCATTGACCGAGATAACGAGGTCTTCGTGGCTAGCTTGTTGTTCTAAAACATAATAGCCACTTTGAGGTTTGGAGTAAATGTATTTCTCGTATCGGAGTTCCAAAAGTGCACGCTGCACAGTATCTTTACTACAGTGGAAGTCTTGACTGAGTTTTCGGATAGAAGGTAGACGACTTCCTGTTTGAAGTTTTCCTGATTCAATCTCTTCTTTTAGATAGTGAACAACTTGTTCGTACTTACTTTCTTGCTTCATTCCAGACCTCTCTTGATTTTGTTACATTGTACCCTTTTTTTAGTTGTTTGGCAATGTTATACTCTTCGAAAATCTCTTCAAACCGCGTCAACGTCGCCTTGCCGTATATATGTTACTGACTTCGTCAGTTCTATCCACAACCTCAAAACAGTGTTTTGAGCTGACTACGTCAGTTCTATCCACAATCTCAAAACAGTGTTTTGAGCAACCTGCGGCTAGTTTCCTAGTTTGCTCTTTGATTTTCATTGAGTATTAAAAGGCAGTCTAGCATTCAATTCTAATCAGAAATGTGATATACTTAGTAAGTAAATTTTCAAAGAAGAGTGAGATGATAAAGGTGCAAGAACCAGTTAAATTATTCCAATATAATACTTTGGGAGCCTTGATGGCAGGACTTTACGGCGGGACTATGACAGTTGGTGAGTTACTTGAACATGGAGATTTAGGGCTAGGAACCTTGGACTCTATTGATGGGGAGTTAATTGTCTTAGATGGTAAAGCCTATCAAGCTAAGGGTTCAGGTGAGAAGCCTGAAATCGTTGAAGTTTCACCAGACGCGCTGATTCCCTATGCAGCAGTTGTACCCCACCAGGCAGAAGTTATTTTCCGCCAGCGTTTTGAAATGACTGATCAGGAACTAGAAAAACGTATTGAGTCTTACTATGATGGAGAAAACCTTTTCCGTTCGATTAAGATTCATGGTGATTTTAAACACATGCATGTTCGCATGATTCCAAAATCGACAAGCGAAACGAAATTTGCTGAGGTTGCGACTCATCAGCCTGAATATAGTTGCGAAAATGTCTCTGGGACTATCGTTGGATTCTGGACACCTGAAATTTTCCATGGTGTCAGTGTCGCAGGCTATCATTTGCACTTTATTTCAGATGACCGAACCTTTGGTGGTCACGTTATGGACTTTGTCATCAAGGAAGGAATCGTAGAGGTTGGAGCTGTCGACCAGTTGGATCAACGTTTCCCTGTCCAGGATCGTCAGTACCTCTTTGCTAAGTTCAATGTTGATGAGATGAAAAAAGATATCGATCAGGCTGAATAAAAGGAGAAAAGTATGAAAATTCATGTAATAATCACAATGATAGCTTTATTTGTATTTCTCATAGCTGCCATTTGGTTCTCAAAAAAGAAGTACAAGATTAACCTTTCAGTTTTAGGACTTGGGGCAGTTGCATTTTTTGTCTCATCTCAGGTCTTAGAGAAAATCGTTCATCTCTTGGTTCTTCATCCACAAAAGGATGGGACAGTTCCACTCATGACGGAAAATCCCCTTCTCTATGTGATTTACGGGGTCTGTATGGCTGCTTTGTTTGAAGAAACGGCTAGACTTGTCTTCTTTAAATGGTTAGAGAAGAAGAGAGCTTTGGAAGATTCGGATGCCCTCGCCTATGGACTTGGTCATGGTGGCTTGGAATTGCTCTACCTCGGAATGGGAAGCTTGATTAGTCTTTTGATCCTCTTTTCGTTATTAGAGTCTTCAAATCCAGATTTGGCAAATCTCCTTCCCAAAAATACACTTGAAACAGTACAATCTCTATCTGGATGGCAGGTTTATTTACTCGGTGTTGAGCGTGTGCTTGCTCTTGTTATGCAAATCGGTCTCTCTTTCTGGGTTTATCAAGCAGTCCGTCAAAAGAATTGGATTTATCTAGTAACTGCTTATGGTTTACATGCCTTCTTTGATCTGGCTCCGAGTCTATCTCAGGTTGGTTGGATTTCAAATCCGCTTCTTGTTGAAGGATTGTTAGCAGTGGAAGTTGTTCTATTTGTATACTTTACAAAAACCATCTTGTATAAAAAATAATCATGCAAAAGAGGTCTGACCTCTTTTTTACTTGTGTGAATAAAAAAGCTTTTCAAATCGTCGAAAAAAATCGCTAAAAATGGTATAATGGAATGAATTTTATAAAAGGATAAGAAAGATGACTGTATTAGATAAATTAAAAGAAACCTTAGAAGGAATTGATATTCGATTCGATGAGCCATTGAAAACTTATACCTATACCAAAGTCGGAGGGAAGGCAGATTACTTAGCTTTTCCTCGCAATCATTATGAGATGTCCCGTGTGGTTAAGTTCGCTAATCAAGAAATATCCCATGGATGGTTCTTGGAAATGCCAGTAATATTATCGTCCGAGAAGGCGGAATTCGTGGCTTTGTCATTATGTGTGACAAGCTCAACAATGTTTCAGTCGATGGTTACACCATTGAAGCAGAAGCGGGAGCTAACTTGATTGAGACCACTCGCATTGCTCTACGCCATAGTTTGACAGGATTTGAGTTTGCCTGTGGAATTCCAGGAAGCGTCGGTGGTGCAGTCTTTATGAATGCTGGTGCTTATGGAGGTGAGATTGCTCATATTTTGCAGTCTTGCAAAGTATTGACCAAGGATGGGGAAATCGAGACTTTATCAGCTAAGGATTTAGCCTTTGGTTATCGTCATTCAGCTATTCAAGATTCTGGAGCAGTAGTCTTATCAGCTAAATTTGCACTATCTCCAGGTAATTATGAGACTATTAATCAAGAAATGGAACGTTTGACCCACCTTCGAGAACTCAAACAACCTTTGGAATATCCATCATGTGGTTCTGTCTTTAAACGTCCAGTTGGGCATTTTGCAGGGCAATTGATTTCAGAAGCTGGTTTGAAGGGCTACCGTATCGGTGGTGTCGAAGTCTCAGAAAAACATGCAGGCTTTATGATTAATGTAGCCGATGGGACAGCTCGAGATTATGAAGACTTAATTGAATCTGTCATTGAAAAAGTTAAAGAACATTCAGGTGTTACCTTAGAGCGAGAAGTTCGTATCTTAGGTGAGCACGAATAGCATTATTATTAAACATTATACAAAAGATTGGGATTTTATCGCTAGATATGGTTTGGGTCAATTCCTTACCGTTATTGCTAGCATTTAACAAGGTCCCAATCTGTTAATTTACGAAGAAAAAGGAATTTAGAGGAATTGAAAAAACCAATTATCGAATTCAGAAACGTTTCTAAAGTTTTTGAAGATAGTGACACTAAGGTTCTCAAGGATATTAACTTTGAGTTGGAAGAAGGAAAATTTTATACACTGCTAGGAGCTTCTGGTTCAGGAAAATCAACCATCCTAAATATCATTGCAGGTTTGCTAGACGCAACGACGGGTGATATTTTGCTAGACGGTGTTCGTATCAATGACATCCCGACCAATAAGCGCGATGTTCACACGGTCTTCCAATCTTACGCCTTGTTCCCGCACATGAATGTCTTTGAAAATGTTGCCTTTCCATTGCGATTGCGAAAGGTCGATAAAAAAGAAATCGAAAAACGTGTCTTAGAAGTTCTCAAGATGGTACAGCTTGAAGGATATGAAAAGCGTTCTATCCGTAGGTTATCTGGAGGACAACGTCAGCGTGTAGCTATTGCGCGTGCGATTATCAACCAGCCACGTGTGGTACTCTTGGATGAGCCCTTGTCAGCCCTTGACTTGAAGTTGCGAACAGACATGCAGTACGAACTACGTGAACTGCAACAACGCTTGGGCATCACCTTTGTCTTTGTTACTCACGATCAGGAAGAAGCCTTAGCCATGAGTGACTGGATTTGTCATGAATGACGGTGAGATTGTTCAGTCTGGGACACCAGTTGATATCTATGATGAGCCCATTAACCACTTTGTTGCAACCTTCATCGGTGAATCAAATATCTTGCCAGGAACCATGATTGAGGACTACTTGGTCGAGTTCAATGGCAAACGATTTGAAGCCGTCGACGGTGGGATGAAGCCAAATGAACCAGTCGAAGTCGTCATTCGTCCAGAGGACTTGCGTATAACCCTTCCAGAAGAAGGAAAACTTCAAGTTAAGGTCGATACGCAGCTCTTCCGTGGAGTTCACTATGAGATTATCGCCTATGACGAACTTGGTAATGAATGGATGATCCACTCAACTCGTAAGGCCATCGTTGGTGAGGAAATCGGTCTGGACTTTGAACCAGAAGACATCCACATCATGCGTCTCAATGAAACAGAAGAAGAGTTCGATGCTCGTATCGAAGAGTACGTAGAAATCGAAGAGCATGAAGCAGGTTTGATTAACGCTATTGAGGAGGAAAGAGATGAAGAAAACAACCTCTAAACTCTTTGTAGTGCCCTACATGCTTTGGATTGCCCTCTTTGTATTGGCACCCCTGGTCTTGATTTTTGGACAATCATTTTTCAACATCGAAGGTCAGTTTAGTTTAGAAAACTATAAATCCTATTTTGCGTCACAAAACTTAACCTATCTCAAAATGAGCTTCAACTCTGTTCTCTATGCAGGGATTGTGACTTTAGTGACACTATTGATTAGCTATCCAACAGCCCTCTTTTTGACTCGTCTCAAACACCGTCAACTCTGGCTCATGCTAATCATCTTGCCAACTTGGATCAACCTACTCCTTAAGGCTTATGCCTTTATCGGAATTTTTGGTCAAAATGGCTCTATTAACCAATTCCTAGAGTTTATCGGAATCGGTTCTCAGCAGTTGCTATTTACAGATTTCTCATTTATCTTTGTAGCAAGCTACATCGAGCTTCCATTTATGATTTTGCCTATCTTTAACGTTTTGGACGATATGGATAACAATCTCATCAATGCCAGCTATGACCTAGGTGCGACCAAGTGGGAAACCTTCCGCCATGTCATCTTCCCCCTCTCTATGAATGGAGTGCGAAGCGGTGTCCAATCTGTCTTTATCCCAAGTTTGAGTCTCTTCATGTTGACCCGTTTGATTGGGGGGGAACCGAGTGATTACTTTGGGGACTGCCATCGAGCAGAACTTCTTGACCAATGACAACTATGGTATGGGTTCAACTATCGGAGTTGTTCTTATCCTGACTATGTTTATCACCATGTGGGTGACTAAGGAAAGGAGAGAACGATGAAAAAATTATCGAATCTTTACCTAGCCTTTGTCTTTATCGTCCTTTATTTGCCAATCTTTTACCTGATCGGATATGCCTTCAATGCTGGGGATGATATGAATAGCTTTACAGGCTTTAGTTTGTCTCACTTTGAAACCATGTTTGGTGATGGAAGGCTCATGCTGATTTTGGTTCAGACCTTTTTACTAGCTTTTCTATCAGCCTTGATTGCGACTGTCATTGGGACTTTAGGTGCCATTTACATTTACCAATCACGTAAAAAATACCAAGAAGCCTTTCTATCTCTTAATAACATTTTGATGGTTGCGCCAGACGTTATGATTGGTGCTAGCTTCTTGATTCTCTTTACACAACTCAAGTTTTCACTTGGTTTTCTGACAGTTCTGTCTAGTCACGTGGCCTTCTCGATTCCTATCGTAGTGCTCATGGTCTTGCCTCGATTGAAAGAGATGAATGGGGATATGATCCATGCGGCCTATGACCTTGGAGCTAGCCAGTTCCAGATGTTTAAGGAAATTATGCTTCCTTACTTAACGCCGTCTATCATCGCAGGTTACTTTATGGCTTTCACCTATTCCTTAGATGACTTTGCCGTGACCTTCTTTGTAACAGGGAATGGATTTTCAACCCTCTCAGTCGAGATCTACTCTCGAGCTCGTAAGGGAATTTCGCTGGAAATCAATGCTCTTTCAGCCTTGGTCTTTCTCTTTAGTATTATCCTAGTTGTAGGGTATTACTTCATTTCACGTGAGAAGGAGGAGAAAGCATGAAACGACTCTATTCATTTTTAGCAGGAATTTTAGCCATTATCCTCGTCTTGTGGGGAATTTCCTATCATCTTGATAGTAAAATCAATAGTCGAGATAGCCAAAAACTAGTTATCTACAACTGGGGAGATTATATCGATCCTGAACTTTTGGAGAAATTTACAGAAGAAACAGGAATCCAAGTCCAGTACGAAACCTTTGACTCTAACGAAGCCATGTACACGAAAATCAAGCAGGGTGGGACAACCTATGATATTGCTATCCCAAGTGAGTACATGATTAACAAAATGAAGGATGAAGACCTCTTAGTTCCACTGGATTATAGTAAATTGAGGGAATTGAGAATATTGGTCCAGAATTTCTCAATCAGTCTTTTGATCCAAATAACCAGTACTCTATCCCATACTTCTGGGGAACTTTGGGAATTGTCTACAATGAAACCATGGTGGAAGAAGCGCCTGAACATTGGGACGACCTCTGGAAACCAGAATACAAGGATTCGATCATGCTCTTTGATGGGGCGCGTGAGGTGCTTGGTTTAGGTCTTAACTCACTAGGCTATAGTCTCAACTCAAAAGATCCAGAGCAACTATCACAAACGGTTGATAAACTGTATGAGCTGACTCCTAATATCAAGGCCATTGTTGCCGATGAGATGAAGGGGTACATGATTCAGAACAATGCTGCTATCGGTGTGACCTTCTCAGGGGAAGCTAGCCAGATGTTGGAAAAGAATCCTAACCTCAAATATGTCGTGCCGACAGAAGCAAGTAACCTCTGGTTTGATAACATGGTTATTCCTAAAACTGTCAAGAACCAAGATGCAGCTTATGCCTTTATCAACTTCATGTTGAAGCCTGAAAATGCTCTTAAGAATGCAGAGTATGTCGGCTATTCAACACCAAACAATGCTGCTAAGGAAATGCTCCCAGAGGAGACAAAAGAGGACAAGTCCTTCTATCCAGATGCAGATACTATGAAACACCTCGAAGTTTATGAAAAATTCGACCATAAATGGACAGGAATCTATAGCGACCTCTTCCTACAGTTTAAGATGTATCGGAAGTAGGAGTAAATAAAATAAAAAACGAATCAGTCAAGCTGGTTCGTTTTTTGAATAGTTGTATAGCTGTTTATTTTTACTATCCTATTTGCTTATTTTACTAGCCAGTAGTTTACTAATATTATCTTAATAGAAGTCGGTAACAAATCATGAAAATGTCTATTTTTTTCAAAAAAAGTTTCTGGCCAACCTTTATGATTGTTCAACAAACAGCTATACTAATCCATTTAAGGGATGGCTTGGATCGACAATACCTGACAACGGATTCCATACATTTGGTGATAGGTTACTTTATATTTGCAAATATTTTCATAGCTATCTTTAGCAATTCGAAAACTTGGAATAAAAGTTGGGATAAAAGGAAAAATGGGAGTAAGAAAAAATATATCCTGAAAGTAATCAGAGATATAGGGATTTGGTTATTTAAATGGGGATTATTTCCAGTTGACTCAAATTCAAAAAAACAGTATAATAGGAATGTTGAGAATTGATTTTCTGCCCATCTTAGTTCAGAGAATTGGCGGTGCTGCGAGCCATCTAAGATAGAAAATCATGCTACTCGATTGTAACAATTGCATAAGAATCAAGAATGACAAGTTCATTGAATGAAGGTGGTACCGCGGTTTTTCGCCCTTCGTGATATGGATTTGTCTTTTATTTTTGGAGGTGTTTATGAGAACATTTCTTGTCAAACAAAAATTTCGCCTAGGTGGTGAACGTTTTGATATCAAGGATGATAGGGGAGGAATCGCCTATCAGGTAGAGGGTTCTTTTTTTAAGATTCCCAAAACCTTTACTATCTATGATGCTGATAACCAAAAGGTCAGTGAGATTCGAAAAGAAATCTTAACCTTCTTGCCTCGTTTTGAAATTCAACTGACTAACGGAGATAGCTTTTATATCCGCAAGAAGTTGACTTTCTTTAGAGATAAGTATGAATTTGATAATCTTGGTCTTCGTATCGAAGGGAATATCTGGGATTTAAATTTTAAACTTCTGGATGACCGTGACCAAGTGATAGCAGAGATAAGGAAAGAACTTTTCCATTTAACCTCTACTTATACCGTAACCGTCTATGAAGACTCTTATGCAGACCTAGTTATTTCTCTCTGCGTCGCTATCGACTATGTAGAGATGCTAGAAAGCCAATCAAATTAAAAAAGGAGATTTTTATGAAACAATTATCTAGTGCACAAGTCCGCCAAATGTGGCTTGATTTCTGGGCAAGTAAAGGCCACTCTGTAGAACCATCTGTTAGCTTAGTTCCTGTCAATGACCCAACCCTTTTGTGGATTAACTCAGGGGTTGCAACCCTTAAGAAATACTTTGATGGTACTATCATCCCTGAAAACCCACGGATTACCAATGCGCAAAAGGCTATCCGTACCAACGATATTGAAAACGTAGGGAAGACGGCGCGTCACCATACCATGTTTGAAATGTTGGGAAACTTCTCAATTGGGGATTACTTCCGTGACGAAGCCATTACTTGGGCTTATGAACTTTTGACAAGTCCTGAATGGTTTGACTTCCCAGCTGAAAAACTCTACATGACCTACTACCCAGCTGATACAGATTCGTACAACCGCTGGATTGAAATCGGGGTGGACCCAAGTCACTTGATTCCAATCGAGGACAACTTCTGGGAAATCGGTGCGGGACCTTCTGGACCAGATACAGAAATCTTCTTTGATCGTGGGGAAGCTTTTGACCCAGAAAATATCGGTATTCGACTTCTTGCAGAAGATATCGAAAACGACCGTTACATCGAGATCTGGAACATTGTCTTGTCACAATTTAACGCAGATCCAGCTGTCCCTCGTAGCGAGTACAAGGAATTGCCACACAAGAACATTGATACGGGCGCTGGCTTGGAGCGTTTGGTAGCTGTTATCCAGGGTGCTAAGACCAACTTTGAAACAGACCTATTTATGCCTATCATTCGCGAAGTTGAGAAGTTGTCTGGTAAGGTCTACGACCAAGATGGCGACAACATGAGCTTCAAGGTCATCGCTGACCACATCCGTTCTCTTTCATTTGCCATCGGTGATGGTGCCCTTCCAGGAAATGAAGGTCGTGGTTATGTCCTTCGTCGTCTCCTCCGTCGTGCTTCAATGCACGGTCAAAAATTGGGTATCAACGAGCCTTTCCTTTTCAAACTGGTTCCAACTGTTGGAAAAATCATGGAAAGCTACTACCCAGAAGTTCTTGAAAAACGTGACTTTATTGAAAAGATCGTTAAGAGCGAGGAAGAGTCATTTGCCCGTACTCTTCACTCAGGTCAGCACTTTGCCCAAGGTATCGTAGCAGACTTGAAAGAAAAAGGCCAAACGGTTATCGCTGGACAAGATGTCTTCAAACTCTACGATACTTATGGATTCCCAGTAGAGTTGACAGAAGAAATCGCTGAAGAAGCAGGAATGACTGTAGACCGTGAAGGCTTTGAAGCAGCCATGAAAGAGCAGCAAGAACGTGCGCGTGCCTCTGCTGTCAAAGGCGGATCTATGGGGATGCAAAATGAAACCCTTCAAACATTACTGTAGAAAGTGTCTTCAACTACAATGCTAGCCAATTGCCTTCTAAGTTGGTGGCTATCGTTGCTGATAATGCAGAAGTAGAAGCTGTATCTGAAGGAACTGTATCTCTTATCTTTGCAGAAACACCTTTCTACGCTGAAATGGGTGGACAGGTTGCAGACCACGGTCAAATCTTGGATGCTGCAGGAAACCTTGTAGCGACTGTAACGGATGTTCAAAGCACCAAATGGACAAGCTCTTCATACTGTTGAAGTTCATGCTCCGCTTGCCTTGAACCAAGAGTACACTTTGGCCATCGATAGCAATCGTCGTCACCGTGTCATGAAGAACCACACAGCAACTCACTTGCTCCATGCGGCCCTTCACAATATCCTTGGCCACCATGCAACTCAAGCAGGTTCACTTAATGAAGTAGAATTCCTCCGCTTTGACTTCACCCACTTCCAAGCCGTAACTCCAGAAGAATTGCGTGCTATTGAGCAACAAGTTAATGAGAAGATCTGGGAAGCCATCGCAGTTAAGACCGTTGAGACAGACATTGACACAGCCAAAGAAATGGGAGCTATGGCCCTCTTTGGTGAGAAATACGGTAAGGAAGTCCGTGTTGTAACCATTGGTGACTACTCAGTTGAACTTTGTGGTGGTACTCACGTAGGTAACACTTCTGAAATCGGTCTCTTCAAGATTGTTAAAGAAGAAGGAATCGGCTCAGGAACTCGTCGTATCTTGGCAGTGACTGGTAAGGAAGCCTTTGAAGCTTATCGTGAACAAGAAGATGCACTGAAAGCAGTCGCAGCAACCTTGAAAGCTCCTCAACTCAAAGAAGTACCTCACAAGGTTGAAGGACTTCAAGAACAACTCCGTCAATTGCAAAAAGAAAATGCAGAATTGAAGGAAAAAGCGGCAGCAGCGGCAGCTGGCGATGTCTTCAAGAATGTTCAAGAAGCAAATGGCCACCGTTACATTGCTAGTCAAGTTTCTGTATCAGATGCAGGTGCCCTTCGTACCTTTGCGGATAATTGGAAGCAAAAAGACTATTCGGATGTGCTTGTTCTTGTCGCAGCAATCGGTGACAAGGTCAACCTTCTTGTAGCCAGCAAGACTAAAGATATACACGCAGGTAACTTGGTTAAAGAATTAGCTCCAATCGTTGATGGACGTGGTGGTGGGAAACCAGACATGGCCATGGCAGGAGGAAGCAATCAAGCGAAAATCCAAGAATTATTGGATGCAGTAGCAGGTAAATTGTAATATAAAAAATCTACCAATTTTGGTAGATTTTTTTGTTTATTTGCGTCTTGTTGAGAGTGACTTTCATATTATACCTAAAAAGAAATACATTCAAAAAACATAAAAATCTAAAAAATGTACATAAGGTGTAAAAAATGTATAATTTTGTAGATTATTTTTATAAATTGTGATAAAATTAATTTGAGCCATTGTGTTTCAAATTAATATAAAGGAGAAGAAAAATGAAAAGGAGAAAGTCCTTATGGAAAACCTTTTTGAGGAAAGGTTTTGCCCTATTTTCCATATTGATGATGCTAGGACAAATGAGCCAAGGAACTGTATCGGTTTTGGCTAAAGAACTAGCAGTCGGAGATAATGGTGCCTTAGATGTTAGCCTCTTGTATGGAGATAAGCAAGAACATCCAGGTGGTATGGCCTATAACACATCTGATACTATGTCTGGCTACATCCAGATTACCCCTAAGAATCTGACAACAGACCTTGATGATGTGGCTGTTAATCTAGTGTTACCAGGGAAATACTTGGATGAGGTTAATTTTCCCGACTTCAATAGTAGTTCGCAACATGATGCACCAGCTGTGACCAAGGTAGGAGATGACTACCATGTAACTCTACATTTTACGAACTACCAAAAATCTGAAGTCTTGACCCTGCCATTCATCGCCAAGTTTAAGTTAGGATTTCCTCCTACCAATTACTCGATGGATATTACGGGAACTCTCAATATCAATGGTGCTGAGACTGCTTTAAATAGTATCACTTGGAAGCCTCAATACAAGGATTATACCTTGACCAAGTTTGTCAATCAGAACTATAATGCGACCATGTCTAGAGACTATGCGGAAGCATCTCCAGGGATTGTAACTGGAACAGATGGCAAAAAGTACATTGGAAAAACTACCTCAGTTCCGTTTGCCTTCTTATTAGATGGAATGCGTGGACAGTACAATGGTAGCTATCGTCAGTTGGAATCTGCAACGATCACAGATAAGCTGCCAACCTATACGGACAAAGATGGAAAAACTCGTACAGCGGTTCTAGATACAGAAAAATCAGAAGGCTGGGTCGACAATGGGGATGGCACAGTTTCAAAAACTTTTGTGGCTGATGAAAATAAAAATGTTCAAAGTTACCACGGAGATTTGATGCAAAAAATTCAAGACAAGAGTTTCTTGTACTTGAAGTTCCCTGATTTGGTCATGGAGAAAGACCAAACCCTAGAGGATGTTTTAGTGAAAGACTTGACCAACACTGCAACTGTCGTGGGGGTTCCTGCGGAACGTGGGGAGGGAGAACCGGATGTAACGGCTGAAGACTCTCTCATCTTCCGATTAACCTCTCGTGACTTGGAAGGAAAAGGATCTTTTGCGAAACAAGCAGAAGGAAATGTTTACGACTCGACCGACTACAAGGCAGCCAACTACAAATGGCTCTTGAAATACAATAACATCACTCCATTTGCTCAGAAAAATCTGGTCTTTTATGACGAGCAAGTAGACTCTCGCTTGAAGTTCACTAAGATAGAATATACTCGCATGATGATTGGGAACTATGGAAATGGACCTTTGATCAATCAATATGTGAAACGCATCATCCTTACAATGGAAGATGGTTCGACCAAAGAAATTCAACCAGAGGCAGACAAGGATGGATTTGGAAGCACTGATTTGACCAAATATGGTACAGTTGTCGGCTGGAGACTGGAGATGAAAGACGACTTTGAACTTCCATCTGGTCAAGGGATTTATATTTCTACCTATACAGCCTTCAAGGATCCAGAAAAGACTCATATTGATCAGAATGATGATACCAAGAATGCCTATGAAAATACTGGACGGATTACTTACAAAACCCAGTCAGGGGCAGACAGAGACCAATCTGCTAAATGGCAGTTCAAGCTTCTTCCTTTGACAGAAAATGTTGAACTAACTAAAAATACTGATTATAACAATGTCCAGTTCACAGATGGGAAAACTATTCGTTTTGCTCTATCTGCGGAGAATGTGCGTTTGGATCCAGGTAAGGACTACAAAGACTTGCGAGTCATTGACCTCTTTGATCCAAATACGCTGGATATCGACTTCAATAACTTAGATCAATATTTTGATAAGAACGGTCGCTATTATAGCCCTTGGTATAAATCCTATGAGGTCATCGAAAACTACCACAACTCTGGACGTTCTGCCTTGATTTCCACTTGGATCAGAAGGAATTTATCAAACGCTCTCTAGAGACTGGTGGTCAAGTTCGTTTACCATTTATCTATACTAAGCTTAAAGGTAAGGATGACGGTGGAATCTTTACCAACCATATCTATATGGCAGGAGAAGGACTTTGGGATTTAGAAACTGCTAACCCTAATAAAGTTGCAGTAGATAACTTTGATTTAAATAACAATGGTTCTACAACGGATAAAATCCCACATGCAGAATCAAACTATACCATCGTTGCTGCTGAGGGTGTTTATTCTCGTAAGTTTATTGCCAAGAATGACGATCTGTCTGACGCATCAACAGTAACTCGTACCTTTAAACCAGGGGAAACCTTTAATTATAAATTAACAATCAAAAATAATACAGATACTCCTGTCGAAAATACGGTTGTCTATGACGCCCTTCCAAAAGTAGGTGATGTCAATACACTTGATGCTTCAGCCCGTAAGACAGAATACACTGTAAGCCTCCGCGGTCCTATCACTGCTCCAGAAGGTTGGACAGCATATTACACAACTGATACCACAGTTACAGCTAGTACCATGGCACAAGCTGCTGATAAAGATATTTGGTCAACAGATGTTACAGACTACAGTCAAGTAACAGGGATTAAGATTGTTGCCAACGAAGGAACCACTATTGGTGCTCGTAGTCAAGTAGATATTGCTGTACCTGTTGTCAATCCAAGTGAATTGACAGACCAAGTTAAGCAATTGATGCTAGACCGCACAGAGGATAACAAGGACAATGGTGGCCGTTCAGGTGTCGTACAAGCTCATAACCAATTTGGTTACAAGGCGAAGGGCCACGAAGGAAACCGTGAGTCAAATACTGTAACAGCCCAAATCTTCTCAGCAAGCTTCCATGTGAAGAAGGTTGATAAAGACGATACTAGTAAAGGATTAGCGGGTGCTGAGTTCAACCTATTGGATGCTAGTGGTGCAGTCCTTGCGACTCAAGTTTCTGATAAGGATGGAAATGTTGCTTTTACAACCTTAACAGAAGGAACTTATACTCTTAAAGAAACTAAAGCACCAACTAACTATAAGTTGGATGAGACTGAGCATGCAGTCGTGGTGACCTACGATGCAGATCAACAAATCTATCATGTCACAATTGACGGAGAAGCTATTGGTTCAAAAGCTTCACCAAAACTAATCACAAATGAGAATGATATCAACTATCTCAATCTAGAAGCGACTAAAGTTTGGGATGACCAAGACAACGTAGAAGGTCTTCGTCCTGAATCCATCGAGTTCCAATTGTACAAAAATGGAACAGCAGAAGGCAATCCAGTAGCACTTTCAGCAGGAAGTGACTGGAAAGTAACCTTTAGCAATCTTCCAGATAAAGATAGTAATGGCAACCTCATCAGCTATACAGTAAAAGAAGTTAAAGTACCAACTTATTACACAGTTGATAAAGAAGAAGCTCAGTTTGTAGATGGAAAAGCAACAATTACCAATAAGCGTACTCCTGAAACAACAGAAGTAACTCTGAAAAAAGTTTGGGATGATGCTAAAAATCAAGACGGTCTCCGTCCTGCCAGCATTACAGTTCATCTCTTAGCTAATGGTGAGAAAGTCCAAACAGCAACAGTTTCTGGTGAGGGTGAAACATGGAGTTATACCTTCACAAACCTACCAGTCTATAAAAAAGGTCAAAAAATCATCTACACTGTGACAGAAGATACTGTAGCAAACTACTCAACAGCTATCGACGGTACAACTATCACAAACACTTACAAACCAGGTAAAACTAGTTTAACAGTGACTAAGAAATGGGATGATGCAGAAAACCAAGACGGCCTTCGTCCAAAGACTATCAAGGTTCAACTCTATGCTGATGGTCAAGAATTAGGTAAAGTAGTAGAGCTCTCTGAAGATAACAAATGGACTTACACCTTCTCTGAGTTGGATGAGAAAAAAGATGGCAAAGCTGTTCAATATACAGTGAAAGAAACAGAAGTGCCAGAAGGTTATACTCAAACAGTTGAAGCAACCAATCCAGGTCAGGTAGTGATTACGAATAGCCACACTCCTTCTAAGACTAAAGTTCAAGTAACCAAGAAATGGGATGATGCCAACAACCAAGATGGACTTCGCCCAGCAACAATTACGGTTAGACTCTATAAGAATGGTGCACCTACAGAACAAACTCTTGAATTGTCAGAAGCTAATCAATGGCATGGAACCTTTGAAAACCTTGATGTAAATGCAGCTGGTAAGGCCCTTAACTACACTGTAAAAGAAGAGAATGTCCCAGAAGGCTATACTCTTTCGATTGATGACAAGGATCCAGCTCATCCTGTCTTAACCAATAAGCATGAACCAACTGTCACTCAGGTTAAGGTCACCAAGAAATGGGATGACGCTAATAACCAAGATGGCCTACGTCCAAAAGAAATTCGTGTCCAATTGTATGCGGGTGATCAAAAGCTAGGCAAGGAAGTTGTCTTGTCTGCAGACAATAAATGGACTCATACCTTTGAGAAACTTGCTGAAAAAGCAAACGGACAAGCTATTCACTATTCTGTGAAAGAAGTGGACGTTCCGGAAGGTTACACCGTAACAGAAGAGAGCAAGGAGAAGGGTGATGTCGTCTTGACCAACACGCACACTCCAAGTACGGTGGATATTCCAGTCACTAAGATCTGGGTGGACAATGACAACCAAGATGGTCTTCGTCCGGCTAAAATCACTGTGAAGCTTCTGGCCAATGGTGAAGAAGTGGCTCGCAAAGATATTACAAGCGAGACCGATTGGAAAGAAACCTTTACTGGCCTTCCTAAGTTTAAGGATGGCAAGGAAATCGTCTACACCCTTCAAGAAGAAAGGTTGAAAATTATTCACCAAGCATTGACCAAGAAAGCTATACTATTACCAATACGCACACTCCAGGTAAGACCACCCTCTCTGTAACTAAACAGTGGGATGACGCTAATAACCAAGATGGCCTTCGTCCGAAGAGTGTGAAAGTGCAACTTTATGCGGATGGTAAGAAATCTGGTGAAGTCATTGAATTGTCAGCTGAGAACAAGTGGACTCATACCTTTGCGGATTTGGACAAAAATGTCAAGGGCAAAGCTATCACCTACACGGTGGAAGAAGTCGATGTTCCAACAGGTTACCAAGTGACGAAAACCGATGACGGTCAAGGTAATGTTGTTCTGACAAATAAACATGAACCAAGTATTCCTCCAACTACAACAACTGAAGAACCGAAAAAGAAAGTTGAGTTGCCAAATACTGGTTCAACTGAATCTATTCTTAGCCTAATCTTAGCTCTTACTGGAGTTAGCCTTGCAGCTTATCTGCTTAAGAAGAAGAAACATTAAGAGTAAGCTTCAATAAAATCTTGTTTAAGAATCCAAAAAAATAAGAGGTCCATAGGGCCTCTTATTTTTATTATGTAAAGCTCTTAAATGCGAAACTAAAAACCCCAGTCGGAGTGATTGGGGTTTTTAGTTATTCATTTTAAACGATACCTTGGGCAATCATAGCATTTGCTACGTTCTCAAAGGCTGCAATATTTGCACCTGCAAGGTAGTCAGTACCAAGACCGTATGTTTCTGCAGTTGTTTTAGCTGTGTTGAAGATGTTAGTCATAATATCTTTCAAGCGTCCATCAACTTCTTCACGTGTCCATGAAAGGCGAAGGCTGTTTGGCTCATTTCAAGCGCTGATACAGCTACACCACCTGCATTAGCAGCTTTAGCAGGTCCGTAAAGGATACCGTTTTCCTTGTAGACTTTGATAGCTTCAAGGTCGCTAGGCATGTTGGCTCCTTCAGAGACACAGATAACGCCTTGAGCAACCAAGCGTTTCGCAGCTTCACCGTTGATCTCATTTTGAGTCGCACATGGAAGAGCGATATCGTAGTTACCAGTGTAAGTCCATACAGAACCTTCATAGTAAGTAGCAGTAGGTTTTTCTGCAGCGTACTCAGTTAAACGAGCACGACGGTTGTTTTTAACATCTGACAAAAGGTCGAAGTCGATACCATTTTCATCAATGACATAACCATTTGAGTCAGATACAGAAATAACTGTAGCACCAAGTTCAGTTGCTTTTTGAAGCGCGTATTGAGCTACGTTACCAGAACCTGAAATCACCACTTTCTTACCAGCAAAGCTGTTTCCGTTAGCTTTAAGCATTTCTTCAGTGTAGTAAACCAAACCGTAACCAGTTGCTTCTGGACGAATCAGGCTACCACCAAATCCAAGAGGTTTACCAGTCAAGACACCAGCATCAAATTGGTTGAGGCGTTTGTATTGTCCGTAAAGGTAACCAATTTCACGTCCACCTACACCGATATCACCAGCAGGTACGTCAAGAGATGGTCCGATGTATTTTTGCAATTCAGTCATGAAGCTTTGGCAGAAACGCATCACTTCAGCATCAGTTTTGCCTTTAGGATCAAAGTCTGATCCACCTTTACCTCCACCGATTGGAAGTCCAGTCAAAACGTTTTTAAAGATTTGTTCGAAGCCGAGGAATTTCAAGATCCCTTGGTTTACAGTTGGGTGGAAACGAAGTCCGCCTTTATATGGTCCAACAGCAGAGTTAAATTGAACACGGTAACCACGGTTAACTTGAACTTTTCCATCACGGTCAACCCAAGGAACACGGAAAGAAATTACGCGCTCAGGTTCAGTGATACGTGCCAAGATGTTTTCTTCAATATACTCAGGGTGTTTTTCAAAGACAGGTTCCAAAGTAGTGAAGAATTCTTCAACCGCCTGGAGAAATTCAGCCTCATGCCCGTTACGAGCTTTTACAGTTTCAAACACGCTTTGGATATATTCTTTAGCAGATGTCATATCGTTCTCCTTTTTTTGTTGTCATATTTTATTACATGAGACATTATAGCAGAAAAAATTTTCAGTGTAAAGAAAAAAACATAAATTTTCTAAAAATTCTTTCAATTTGAATAAGCTCGTTTTATTAGTTGAATTAGAAACCTTTTTATAGGGTTAGTTTTATTAAAAGGCTCCTTACCAAAGTATGGTATAATAATAAAGAAATAATGGATTTTGGAGGAATAGAATCATGGTATCAACGAAAACGCAGATTGCTGGTTTTGAGTTTGATAATTGCTTGATGAATGCAGCAGGTGTTGCTTGTATGACAATTGAGGAGTTGGAAGGTGTCAAAAATTCAGCAGCAGGAACCTTTGTCACTAAGACTGCAACCTTGGAATTTCGTCAGGGAAATCCTGAACCACGCTATCAAGATGTTCCACTTGGTTCTATTAACTCTATGGGGTTGCCAAATAATGGTTTAGACTATTACTTGAACTACCTTTTGGAATTGCAGGAAAAGGAACCAAATCGTACCTTCTTCCTATCTTTAGTTGGAATGTCTCCAGAGGAAACTCATACCATCTTAAAAAAGGTGCAAGAAAGTGATTTCCGTGGTTTAACCGAACTCAATCTCTCATGCCCAAATGTTCCAGGTAAGCCTCAGATTGCCTATGATTTTGAAACAACAGACCGTATCTTGTCAGAAGTCTTTGCCTACTTTACAAAACCTCTTGGAATCAAGCTTCCACCTTATTTTGATATTGTACATTTTGATCAAGCGGCAGCTATTTTTAACAAATACCCACTCAAATTTGTCAACTGTGTCAACTCTATTGGAAATGGACTTTATATAGAAGACGAGTCTGTCGTGATTCGTCCTAAGAATGGTTTTGGTGGGATTGGTGGAGAATACATTAAACCAACTGCCCTTGCCAACGTCCATGCCTTTTATCAACGCTTAAATCCTCAAATTCAAATCATCGGAACTGGTGGAGTTTTAACGGGGCGTGATGCCTTTGAACATATCCTATGTGGTGCCAGCATGGTACAAGTAGGAACTACTCTTCATAAAGAAGGTGTAGGTGCTTTTGAGCGTATTACAAAGGAACTCAAAGAAATTATGGCGGAAAAAGGATACCAAAGCCTAGAGGATTTCCGCGGAAAATTGAATTATATGGATTAAACAGAAGCTAAATTAAAAAGAAAGGAGAATAAATGCTAGCCATAGAAGAAAGTCGAAAGCTATCCTTAGCGAACCTTCCTAGTTTGACCCTGTTTACAGGGGCTGATCAAGGACAGTATGACGTCATGAAAGCACAAGTTCTAAAGCAAATAGGATACGATCCTGCAGATTTGAATTTTGCTTATTTTGACATAAAAGAAGTAGACTACAATAGTTTGGAACTTGAGCTGGTCAGTCTTCCTTTCTTTGCGGATGAAAAAATTGTTATTTTAGATCATTTTCTCGATATTACAACTGCTAAAAAACGCTATCTAACTGATGATGAGATCAAGGCCTTTGAAGACTATCTGGAAAATCCTGTACCCTCAAGTAAATTAGTAATCTTTGCTGAAGGCAAGTTAGATAGCAAGAGACGTTTGGTCAAATTACTCAAGAGAGATGCAACTGTGTTTGAGGCTCTTGAACCTAAAGAGCAAGAGTTGCGAGCCTATTTTCAAAAGTGGGCTCAGGAAAAAGGACTTACTTTTGGTGGAAATTCCTTTGAACAGTTGCTTATCAAATCTAGTTTTCAATTCAGTGAAATTCAGAAAAACCTGCTCTTCTTACTGTCTTATAAGGATAGTGGTCTGATAACAGAAGAAGATATTGTTGAAGCAATACCAAAGACTTTGCAGGATAATATTTTTGATTTGACCCAATTAATATTAACTAATAAAATTGATCAGGCACGAGATTTAGTTAAAGATTTGACCTTACAGGGTGAAGACGAGATTAAACTGATTGCCATTATGCTGGGGCAGTTTAGACTCTATACCCAAGTAAAAATATTGCAAGAGTCTGGTCAGACAGAATCACAGATGATCAGCAGTTTGGGTCACTATCTTGGTCGCAATCCGAATCCCTATCAAATCAAATTTGCCCTTCGTGACACGCGAGGATTGTCCCTGAATTTCCTACAAGATTCTATTCGTTATCTCATTCAGGCAGATTATCAAATTAAGACTGGTGTTTACGAAAGGGTACTTGTTTGAGAAGGCTTTATTGCAGATTGCCAGCCAGTCAAATTGAGCAAATAACTTGAAAAAAAAGGTTGTTTGCGTTATCATTTTTATATAGAAAGAAAAAGAGGTATTACAGATGGCTATTATCTTACCAGATCTTCCATACGCTTACGACGCCTTGGAACCATATATTGATGCTGAAACGATGCATTTGCACCATGATAAACATCACCAAGCATATGTCAACAACGCAAACGCAGCTCTTGAAAAACACCCTGAAATCGGTGAAGACCTTGAAGCTTTGCTTGCAGATGTTGAATCTATCCCTGCAGATATTCGTCAAGCGCTTATCAATAATGGTGGTGGTCACTTGAACCATGCTCTTTTCTGGGAATTGATGACCCCTGAAAAAACAGCTCCTTCAGCAGAACTTGCAGCAGCAATCGATGAAGCTTTTGGTTCATTCGAAGAATTCCAAGCAGCTTTCACTGCAGCAGCAACAACTCGTTTCGGTTCTGGATGGGCATGGTTGGTTGTTAACAAAGAAGGTAAGCTTGAAGTGACTTCAACAGCGAACCAAGACACACCAATCTCAGAAGGTAAGAAACCAATCTTGGGCTTGGACGTTTGGGAACATGCCTACTACGTGAAATACCGCAATGTTCGTCCTGACTACATCAAAGCTTTCTTCTCAGTGATTAACTGGAACAAAGTAGACGAGCTTTACGCAGCAGCTAAATAATCGCATTTGATAACACCCCTTTTTAGTTGGATTTTGGGTCTAGCTTTAAAGGTGTTTTTTTGTTTCCTTTTTTAGAAGTAACTGTCTCATGATTTTCCTTTGTTGGATAGGCTTTATTTATGGTATAATGATAAGATAGAAAACGAAGGAGAAATCATGAATATTCAACAATTACGCTACGTTGTTGCTATTGCAAATAGTGGTACTTTTCGTGAAGCGGCTGAGAAAATGTACGTTAGCCAACCCAGTCTATCTATTTCTGTAAGAGACCTGGAGAAAGAGCTAGGGTTCAAGATTTTCCGCAGAACTAGTTCTGGAACTTTCCTTACTCGCCGTGGGATGGAATTCTATGAGAAAGCCCAAGACTTGGTCAAAGGATTTGATATTTTCCAGAACCAGTATGCCAATCCTGAAGAGGAAAAGGATGAGTTTTCAATAGCCAGCCAGCACTATGATTTCTTGCCACCGACTATCACAACTTTTTCTCAACGGTACCCAGACTATAAAAATTTCCGTATTTTTGAATCTACAACTGTTCAGATTTTGGATGAAGTAGCCCAAGGTCATAGTGAGATTGGGATTATTTACCTCAACAATCAAAACCAAAAGGGTATCATGCAACGGGTTGAAAAGTTAGGTCTTGAAGTGATTGAGTTGATTCCTTTCCAGACGCATATCTATCTGCGTGAAGGACATCCCTTAGCTAGGAAAAAAGAGTTGGTTATGGAGGATTTGTCAGATTTACCAACAGTTCGATTCACGCAAGAAAAGGATGAATATCTCTATTACTCAGAAAACTTTGTGGATACAAGTGCCAGCTCTCAGATGTTTAACGTAACAGACCGCGCTACCTTAAATGGGATTCTTGAAAGAACAAATGCTTATGCGACTGGTTCGGGATTCTTAGATAGCGATAGCGTTAACGGGATCACCGTTATTCCACTAAATGATAATCTCAATAATCGCATGGTTTATGTGAAACGTGAGGAAGTAGACTTGAGTCAAGCAGGGACTTTATTTGTAGAGGTTATGCAAGAGTATTTTGATCAGAAGAGGAAAGCATGAAAAAAAGAGGAATAGTAGCAGGAATTATAGCTGCCTTGATTGTATTAGATCAATTGGTAAAGGCTTATGTCGTTCATAATATTGCTCTTGGTGAAATCAAATCATGGATTCCAAATCTAGTTAGTTTAACCTATCTGCAAAATAGGGGAGCAGCTTTTTCTATGCTTCAAGATCAACAGTGGTTTTTTGCGGTGATTACTCTAGTAGTTATGGCAGGGGCTATCTGGTATTTGCACAAGCATATAGAAGATTCCGTCTGGACAGTCTTTGGATTGGTTCTGATTATTGCAGGTGGTCTTGGAAACTTCATTGATCGCATTAGCCAAGGATTTGTCGTGGATATGTTTCACTTAGACTTTGTCAATTTTGCCATATTCAATGTGGCTGATAGTTATCTGACAGTAGGGGTCGTTGTGTTATTGCTTGCAATGCTAAAAGAGGAAATGAATGGAAATAAAAATTGAAACAGGTGGACTACGTTTAGATAAGGCTTTGTCAGATTTGACAGAATTGTCTCGTAGTCTCGCCAATGAGCAAATCAAGTCTGGTCAAGTCTTGGTCAACGGCCAGGTTAAGAAAGCCAAGTATACGGTCCAAGAGGGGGGATGTCATCACTTACCAAATTCCTGAACCAGAAGTTTTAGAGTATGTGGCTGAAGATATTCCTTTAGAAATCATTTACCAAGATGAGGATGTAGCAGTAGTCAACAAACCTCAAGGGATGGTCGTTCATCCAAGTGCTGGTCATACCAGTGGTACCTTGGTGAATGCCCTTATGTATCATATCAAAGACTTATCAGGAATCAATGGTGTGCTGCGTCCAGGAATTGTCCACCGTATTGATAAGGACACATCAGGGCTTCTCATGATTGCTAAAAACGATGATGCCCATTTAGCACTAGCTCAAGAATTAAAAGACAAGAAATCTCTTCGAAAATATTGGGCCATTGTTCATGGTAATCTTCCAAATGACCGAGGTATCATTGAGGCGCCGATTGGTCGTAGCGAAAAAGACCGCAAGAAACAAGCTGTGACTGCTAAAGGAAAACCAGCAGTGACACGTTTCCAAGTCTTAGAACGCTTTGGTGATTATACCTTACTGGGAATTACAACTGGAAACAGGACGGACCCATCAAATCCGTGTGCACATGGCTTATATCGGTCATCCTGTCGCTGGTGATGAGGTATACGGTCCTCGTAAAACCCTAAAGGGACATGGGCAATTTCTCCATGCCAAGACTCTTGGTTTTACCCATCCAAGGACTAGTGAAACTATGGAATTTACTTCTGAAATTCCAAATATCTTTAAAGAGACTTTGGAAAGACTTCGAAATAACTAAACAAAAAAGGACTCAATTGAGTCCTTTTTACTTGCGTTTTTTCTTAGCTTTTTTCATTTTGTTGGCCATGCGCTTCATGGATTGTTTCATGGCAAATTCACCGATTTTACCCTTGAGACCTCCACCAAGCATCTGGCTCATATCAGGCATTCCGGCTCCTCCAAGAGCAGACATATCCGGCATACCACCTTGCCCCATCATTCCTTCAAGGGCTGACATATCCATGCCACCAGGCATGTTTTTAGGAAGGTTGTTAGGGTTAATGCCCATTTGCTTCATCATCTTGTTCATGTCACCAGACATGACACCTTGCATGAGTTGTTTAGCTTGGTTAAAGTCTTTGATGAACTTGTTGACATCGATAAAAGTATTACCTGAACCAGCTGCAATACGACGACGACGGCTTGGAGTGAGCAAATCTGGATTTTCACGTTCTTCAGGAGTCATAGATGAGACAATGGCACGTTTGCGAGCAATCTGTTTTTCATCCACCTTCATATTTTGAAGGGCAGGATTGTTGGCCATACCAGGAATCATCTTGAGCAAATCTTCCATTGGCCCCATATTTTGCACTTGATCCAACTGATCGATGAAATCGTTGAAATCAAAGGTGTTTTCACGCATCTTTTCAGCCATTTCAAGGGCTTTTTGCTCATCGTATTCTTGGGAAGCTTTCTCAATCAGAGTCAGCATATCTCCCATACCGAGAATACGGCTGGCCATGCGGTCAGGGTGGAAAGTTTCAATATCGGTAATCTTTCACCAGTACCAGTGAACTTGATTGGTTTTCCAGTAATGTGACGAACAGAAAGGGCAGCACCACCACGAGTATCACCATCAATCTTGGTGAGGATGACACCGGTAACTTCTAATTGGGCGTTAAATTCACGCGCAACGTTTGCAGCTTCTTGACCAATCATGGCATCGATGACGAGAAGGATTTCATTTGGTTGAGCAAGAGCTTTAACATCACGGAGCTCGTTCATGAGAAGTTCGTCAATTTGTAAACGACCGGCTGTATCAATCAAGACATAGTCGTTATGGTTGGCTTTAGCTTGCTCCAAACCTTGGCGGACAATCTCCACTGCAGGAACTTCAGTTCCAAGAGCAAAGACAGGAACATCAATTTGTTGTCCTAGTGTTTTAAGCTGGTCAATAGCAGCAGGACGATAGATGTCGGCTGCGATCATTAAAGGACGAGCATCCTCTTCCTTTTTAAGTTTGTTGGCAAGTTTACCTGCAAAAGTTGTTTTACCAGCACCCTGCAAACCGACCATCATGATGATTGTAGGAATCTTAGGAGACTTGATAATCTCAGCTGTATCAGAACCAAGAACTTCCGTCAACTCTTCATTAACAATCTTGATGATTTGTTGAGCTGGATTGAGGGTATCAATGACTTCATGCCCAATAGCACGTTCACGAACCTTCTTGATAAATTCCTTAACCACTGGCAAAGCAACGTCGGCTTCTAAAAGAGCCAGACGAATTTCCTTGGTTGCTTCTTGGATATCACTCTCTGAGATTTTTCCTTTTTTACGTAGATTTTTAAAGACGTTCTGCAAACGTTCTGTTAAATTTTCAAATGCCATATTTATTCCTCTTATTCTCTATTGTCAATACTTGTTAAAATCTCAACTTGCTCTTGGAGAAAAGCATCTTCTGGATAGCGCTCAATGATCTGATCAAAAATCTGACTGCGGACAATGTAATCAGAGTACATATGAAGCTTCATCTCATAATCTTCCAGTATTTTTTCTGTGCGTTTGATATTATCATAAACAGCCTGACGACTGACACCGAATTCTTCAGCGATTTCAGCTAAACTATAGTCGTCTGCATAGTAGAGCTCGATATAGTTCATCTGCTTATCAGTCAAAAGGGCTGCATAAAATTCAAACAGAGCATTCATTCGATTGGTTTTTTCAATTTCCATAAGATTTATTATACCAAAAAATAGCCTGAACTGCTAGTAATGGATTGATTTTAAACACAAGTCAGAAAAAGGACTTTTAACTGTTATTTTCTGACTAAGATTCTATTTTTTGGTATAATGGAGTGTATTATAATGTTTTAGAAAGAGGTTCTTATGAAAGAATTAGAAACCGTGTTAGAGCAACGTTTTGGGCTTGTTTTTTCAGATAAACAATTACTTGAAACTGCTTTTACTCACACTAGTTACGCCAATGAGCACCGCCTCTTAAAAATTTCACACAATGAACGCTTGGAATTTTTAGGAGACGCTGTTCTGCAATTATTAATTTCAGAATATCTGTACAAAAAATATCCTAAAAAACCAGAAGGTGACCTGTCTAAACTCCGTGCCATGATTGTACGTGAAGAGAGTTTGGCTGGTTTTGCCCGTGACTGCCAGTTTGACCAGTTTATCAAGCTAGGAAAGGGAGAGGAAAAATCTGGAGGCCGTAATCGAGATACCATCTTGGGAGATGCTTTCGAAGCCTTTTTGGGTGCCCTACTTTTAGATAAGGATCTACTTACGGTAAAAGAGTTTATCTACCAGGTCATGATTCCAAAAGTTGAGGCTGGTGATTTTGAGATGATTAAAGACTACAAGACTCACCTCCAAGAATTACTCCAAGTCAATGGTGATGTTGATATTCGTTATCAGGTGATCTCAGAAATAGGACCTGCCCACGATAAGATGTTTGAGGTAGAAGTCCTTGTCGAGGGTCAAAGTTTAGGTAGGGGTCAAGGACGATCTAAAAAATTGGCCGAACAAGAAGCCGCTAAAAATGCAGTTGAGGAAGGACTGGATTCATGTATTTAAAGGAAATTGAGATTCAGGGATTTAAGTCCTTTGCTGATAAGACCAAGGTTGTTTTTGACCAAGGAGTTACAGCGGTTGTAGGACCCAATGGTTCTGGAAAATCTAACATCACGGAAAGTTTACGCTGGGCTCTTGGGGAATCCAGTGTCAAAAGTCTTCGTGGTGGGAAGATGCCTGATGTTATCTTTGCAGGGACAGAAAGTAGAAAGCCATTAAACTATGCTTCAGTAGTCGTTACTCTAGATAATCAGGACGGTTTCATCAAGGATGCAGGACAGGAAATCAAGGTGGAGCGTCATATCTATCGTACTGGGGATAGTGAATACAAGATTGATGGGAAAAAGTCCGTCTTCGTGATATTCATGATCTTTTCTTAGATACCGGACTTGGTCGCGACTCCTTCTCTATTATTTCTCAAGGGAAGGTCGAAGAAATCTTTAATTCTAAACCTGAAGAACGTCGGGCTATTTTTGAAGAAGCTGCCGGAGTCTTGAAGTATAAGACTCGTCGTAAAGAGACGGAAAGCAAACTGCAACAAACTCAAGATAATTTAGACCGCTTGGAAGATATCATCTATGAGTTAGACAATCAAATCAAACCATTAGAAAAACAAGCAGCAACAGCTCGTAAATTTATAGACTTGGACAGTCAGCGTAAAGGCATCTACTTAGATGTTTTAGTTGCACAAATTCAAGCCAATAAGGCTGAATTGGATCTAACAGAAGAAGAATTAAACCAAGTCCAAGAACTGTTGACTAGTTATTATCAAAAACGCGAGTCACTAGAACTTGAAAATCAATCTCTTAAGAAGCAGAGACAAGATTTACAAGCAGAGATGGCTAAAGATCAAACTAGTTTGATGGATTTGACTGCTCTAATCAGTGATTTAGAACGGAAATTGGCCTTGTCTAAACTGGAGACAGAGCAGGTTGCTCTCAATCAACAAGAGGCTCAAGCTCGTTTAGCTAGTTTGGATGAAAAGAGAAATGTTCTTATTCAAGAGAAGGAAGAAAAAGAAGCAAATCTCAGTCAGTTAGAAGAAATCTAGCAGTCAATACTAAGGAGCTCATTCGTTTAGAAGCTGAGTTAGAAGCATTTTCTGATGATCCAGATCAGATGATTGAGCAATTGCGTGAGCGCTTTGTTGCTTTCTTGCAGGAAGAAGCGGATGTCTCTAACCAATTGACACGGATTGAAAATGATCTTGAAAATAGTCGCCAACAGACTCAAAAGCAAGAAGAACAATTGGAGTCCTTGAAGGAACAATTAGCTTCTGCCAAATCTAAGGCAAGTGAACAAGAAACTGCTCTTAAATCAGCAAAAGAAAAAGTACAGACCTTGCTTGCTGACTATCAGACGAATGCTAAACAGGAAGAAGAACAAAAGCAGGCTTATCAAAGTCAGCAAAATCAACTTTTTGACCGCCTAGATAGTTTGAAAAACAAGCAGGCCAAGGCGCAAAGTCTGGAAAACATTCTTAAAAATCATAGTAATTTCTATGCGGGTGTTAAGAGTGTTCTACAAGAAAAAAATCGCCTGGGCGGTATTGTCGGAGCGGTCAGTGAACATTTAACTTTTGATGTTCGTTATCAAACAGCTCTTGAAATTGCCCTCGGTGCAAGTAGTCAACATATCATCGTTGAAGATGAACAGGCTGCGACTAAAGCTATTGATTTCCTTAAGCGAAACCGAGCTGGTCGTGCTACCTTCCTGCCTTTGACAACCATCAAGGCTCGTAGCATTTCTGGTCAGAACCAAGATGTGATTGCCTCAAGTCCAGGTTTTCTTGGAATGGCAGATGAATTGGTTACTTTTGATGCCAAGCATGAAGCTATTTTTAAAAACTTGCTAGCTACAACAGCAATCTTTGATACGGTTGAGCATGCGCGTGATGCTGCTCGTAAGGTACGTTATCAAGTTCGTATGGTAACCCTAGATGGTACAGAATTGCGTACAGGTGGTTCTTATGCTGGTGGTGCCAATCGTCAAAATAACAGCATTTTCATCAAACCTGAATTAGAGCAGTTGCAAAAAGAGATTGCTCAAGAAGAAAAACTTCTTCGTCAAGAGGAAGAAAATCTGAAATCTGTTCAAGAAGGCTTGACAGCCCTCAGTCAAACTTTGGAGACTATTAAGTCTCAAGGAGAGCAAGCTCGAATAGAGGAGCAAGGCTTATATCTTGCTTATCAACAAACTTGCCAACAAGTCGAAGAACTCGAAACACTGTTAGTACTTCAGGAAAAAGAATTAAACAATCTAAGAGGTGGAGATTGGCCAACTGAAAAAGAAAAATGCCAAGAACGTCTTGCACTTATTGCAACTGAAAAGCAAAAGCTGGAGTCTGAGATTGAAGAAATCAAGTCCAATAAAAATGCGATTCAAGAACGTTATCAAAGCTTGCAGGATAAACTTTCTCAAGAACGTCTGCTCAAAACAGAAATGATAGGGCGAAAACGTTACGAAGTTGCAGATATTGAACGGATTAACAAAGAGCTTGAATACCTTGATATGGAGCAAGATGAAATCGAACGCCTCCTCCAAGAAAAGGTAGACAATCTTGAAAAGGTTGATACGGAACTTTTGGCCAAGCAGGAAGCTGAAGCCAAGAGTCAGAAGGAAGAAATTCAACAAGGACTCATTCGTAAGCAGTTTGAACTGGATGATATTGAAGGCCAACTGGATGATATTGCCAGTCATTTGGATCAAGCTCGCCAGCAAAATGAAGAATGGATTCGTAAGCAAACACGTGCAGAAGCAACCAAAGAGAAGATTACGGACCGTCTTCGTTATCTTCAAAGCCAATTGACTGAAGAATATCAGATTAGTTATACGGAAGCTTTAGAACAAGCCAATCCCTTAGAAGATTTGGCTGTCGCTGAACAAGAGGTCAAGGATTTAGAAAAATCCATTCGTTCACTTGGTCCAGTCAATTTGGATGCTATTGAACAGTTTGACGAAGTTCACGAACGCTTGGAATTCTTGAATAGTCAGCGTGATGACATTCTTTCTGCCAAAAATCTTCTTCTTGAAACCATTACAGAGATGAACGATGAAGTGAAGGAACGCTTTAAATCAACCTTTGAAGCTATTCGTGAATCCTTCAAAGTGACCTTTAAGCAGATGTTTGGTGGTGGTCAAGCGGACCTAATCCTGACCGAGGGAGATTTATTGACAGCAGGTGTTGAAATCTCTGTTCAACCGCCAGGTAAGAAAATCCAATCTCTCAACCTCATGAGTGGTGGAGAGAAGGCCTTGTCAGCTTTGGCTCTGCTTTTCTCAATCATTCGTGTCAAGACCATTCCATTTGTTATTTTGGATGAAGTAGAGGCTGCACTCGATGAAGCTAACGTTAAACGCTTTGGAGATTATCTCAATCGATTTGACAAGGATAGCCAGTTTATCGTTGTTACCCACCGTAAGGGAACCATGGCAGCAGCAGACTCTATTTATGGGGTAACCATGCAAGAATCTGGTGTTTCTAAGATTGTCTCTGTTAAACTAAAAGATTTAGAAAATATGGATGCTTAGTTTGTTTTCAATATAACATTTCAAGCTAAAGTATTTAGAATAACCTTCAAGAAGTCAGAAAGGTTACAAAAATAAATTGAGGAGCTTACATGGATTTTGACCTATTCCTAATGATTTGTAATTATATTGGGACTATAGCCTTTGCGGCGTCAGGAGCCATCAAAGGGTTTGGTAAACGTTTAGATATTTTTGGAATTAGTTTATTGGCAATTGTAACAGCAGTAGGCGGGGGTATTTTAAGAGATTCTATTATCAGTCGTTTTCCCTCCGCTCTCGCAGATCCTGGACCGATTTATGTCTCTATCCTTGTAGCTGTTATTATGTATGCCTTTGTGACATCAAAACAAGCCAATGCTGGTCAAGAAAAAAAATTCTATAAGTGGCTGAGAGAAGCCTATCTTATCTTTGATTCGATTGGATTGATTATCTTCTCTCTAATTGGAGCTACCGCCTTAGCTGATAGTAAATTGAACTTGATGTCTGCTGGGATTTTGGCCTGTTTAACGGGAGCAGGTGGTGGTATTATCCGAGATCTCTTGATTAATGAAGTTCCAAGTGTTCTAAAAGAGGACATCTATGCCCTTCTATCTTTTGTAATTGGCGTTATTTATTACTGGTTGGCCTTTGTCCTTCACTTTCCAAGAATCACTGCTTTTATCATTCTCTCAATTGTCGGTTTTGTGATTCGACTCTGTATTATTAAGTTTAAGCTCTCTTTGCCAAATATGGATAAAAAGACTTGGAATTGATTGATGGTAGAAAAGTTCAATCACTCGATTGATAAATATTTTATAAATTACAAGTTTAATCAGGCGTCTAATCTTATATGGATTAGGCGCTTTTTTATTTTTTGCAAATACGGGAAATATTTGATGAAATTAATATTTTTTGGTATTATATCTAAAATTTTAAATAAGATAGGAGCTACAATGAGTAATTTAAAGAATTCAGTCGATTTTATTAAAGAAATAGAGAAGTTAAAGTCAGTAACAAGATTTAATAGAACCCTTGATGGAAGATTTGAAAATAGTGCCGAGCATTCTTGGCAAGGTGCTATAGCTGCTATAGTTCTTCAAGATTATTATCCTGAAAAGTTGAAAATGGAAAAAGTTATTTCTATGTTATTGATTCATGATTTAGGTGAGATTTATGCCGGAGATACTTGGGTTTTTGATGATGAAAAAAAGGTTCATTCTCATGATAGAGAGTTAGAATCTATAGAAAAAACAATGAGCATCCTTCCAGAAGAGAAATATTTGAATATGAAATTTGTGGTTGGAATTTGAAAAAGGGCAGAGTGCTGAAGCAAGATATGCAAGAGTGATCGATGCATTGGTACCACTGATAAATCACTTAGAAGTGTCAGAATTAAATTATAACCCTAATAATATCAGTGCAGACATGGTATTAGAAAAGAAAAAGTTCATAAAAAGCGAATCAGAAGAATTATGGAAACTGACGGAAGATTTGATTCAGGAAAGTGTGGAGAGGGGCTTATATTTATAATAACAATTGACTCTACAGATAGATTTATAGAATACAAGGACGTGTCAATTCAGCACGTCTTTTTTTACTTTTTCTATGGTATAATAGAAGATAGATTTATAACTGGAGAATATGAGTATTTATGATTAAACTAGTCGCAACTGATATGGACGGGACTTTTCTGGATGAAGCTGGCCAATTTGATATGGAGCGCTTAAAAGCTATTCTCTCATCCTACAAAGAGAGAGGAATCTATTTTGCTGTGGCATCAGGACGTGGTCTTTTGTCGCTTGAAAAGCATTTTGCGGATGTCAAAGATGAGATTATTTTTATCGCCGAAAATGGGAGTCTCGTTCGTTTTCATGGACAAGACCTCTATGAAGCAACCATGCCTAGAGATTTTTACCTATCAACTTTTGAAAAGCTAAAGACTTCACCTTATTTTGATGAAAAGAAGATGCTCTTGACAGGTAAAAAAGCATGCTATGTTTTAGATACTGTAGATGAAACCTATCTCATGTTTAGTCATCATTACAATGAGAATATTCAAAAAGTAGCCAAACTTGAAGATATCACCGATGAGATTTTCAAATTCACGACGAACTTTACAGAAGAGACAGTTGAAGCTGGCGAAACTTGGGTCAATGAACATGTGCCTGGTGTTAAGGCAATGACGACAGGGTTTGAATCCATTGATATTGTTCTTGATTATGTGGACAAGGGTGTTGCGATTGTCGAATTGGCTAAGAAGTTAAATCTGGATATGGACCAAGTGATGGCTTTCGGTGACAATCTCAATGACCTTCACATGATGCAAGTTGTAGGGCACCCAGTCGCACCTGAAAATGCTCGTCCAGAGATTTTGGAACTTGCCGAAATAGTTATCGGTCACCATAAAGACCAATCAGTTATCGCTTATATGGAGGGGTTATAATGGCAGATATTAAATTAATTGCCCTAGACTTGGATGGAACCTTGCTGACGACAGACAAGAAATTAACTGATCGTACCAAGGCAACTTTAAAGGCTGCGCGTGAACAAGGTGTTAAAGTAGTCCTAACAACTGGACGCCCTCTCAAGGCTATGGATTTCTTCCTTAAAGAGCTTGGAACAGATGGTCACGATGACGAATATACTATCACATTCAACGGTGGATTGGTTCAGAAAAATACAGGTGAGATTCTTGATAAGACAGTCTTTTCAATTGATGATGTGACACGTATTTACGAGGAGACTGAAAAACTAGGAATCCCCTTAGATGCAATTTCAGAAGGAACAGTTTACCAGATTCAGTCTGACCAAGAAAGTTTATATGCTCAGTTTAACCCTGCTCTAACTTTTGTTCCAACTGCTTTTGAAGATTTGTCTAGTCAGGTAACATACAATAAATGTGTGACTGCCTTTCCTCAGGAACCTTTGGATGCAGCTATTCAAAAGATTTCACCAGAATTATTCGATCAGTATGAGATTTTTAAATCACGTGAACTCTTGCTAGAATGGTCACCAAAGAATGTTCATAAGGCGACAGGATTATCTAAACTAATTGAACACCTGGGAATTGACCAAAGTCAGGTAATGGCCTGTGGAGATGAGGCTAATGATCTTTCGATGATTGAGTGGGCCGGTCTCGGTGTCGCTATGCAAAATGCTGTGCCGGCAGTTAAAGCTGTGGCAAATGTGGTAACACCAATGACTAATGACGAAGAAGCTGTTGCCTGGGCAATTGAAAAATATGTACTGAAGGAGAACTAAAGAATGGGATTATTTGACCGTTTATTTGGAAAAATAGAAGAACCTAAAATTGAAGATGTTGTCAAAGAGGCTCTAGAAAATATTGATTTATCGGATGATAGCGAGCAAACTGAGACGCTAGAATCCGAAAATATCGAAGTCAAAGAGCAAGATGGGACTGTCGTAGCCGAAGAAAATGATGAAGGATTAATTGAAGCAGAGGTTGACGAAGAAACTATTGTCGAATCAGTTGACGAAGTTGAGGTTTCTCAAGAAGAGTTAAATCAAGTCCAAGAGGCAGATAGTCTTCAAGAGGAATCTACTCATGTTGAAGAAGCAACTTCAAATGATAGTGACGAGGAAGAAATTGTTCAGCCTCAATCAGACGAAGCAGAAACAGAAGTTTTTGAAGAAGAGGAAGCAAACGAAACAATCGAAGAAACTCCTCAAGTCCAAGAGACTGAACAAGAAAAATATGACCGTAGTCTTAAGAAAACGCGTACGGGCTTTGGGGCTCGTTTGAATGCCTTCTTTGCTAATTTCCGCTCAGTTGATGAAGAATTCTTTGAAGAGCTAGAAGAACTGCTCATCATGAGTGACGTTGGTGTCCAGGTAGCTTCAAATCTTACGGAAGAATTGCGTTATGAAGCCAAGCTTGAAAATGCCAAGAAACCTGAAGCCCTTCGTCGTGTTATCATCGAAAAATTGGTTGAGCTATACGAAAAAGATGGGCAATACAATGAAAGCATTAATTTCCAAGATGGTTTGACTGTCATGCTCTTGTAGGAGTTAATGGTGTCGGGAAAACAACCTCTATCGGTAAATTGGCACATCGCTACAAACAAGCTGGTAAAAAAGTTATGCTGGTTGCTGCAGATACCTTCCGGGCAGGTGCGGTTGCCCAATTAGCTGAATGGGGTCGTCGTGTCGATGTGCCTGTTGTAACAGGTCCTGAAAAAGCAGATCCAGCTAGTGTTGTCTTTGATGGGATGGAACGTGCGGTTGCAGAAGGTATTGATATTTTGATGATTGATACAGCTGGTCGTCTGCAAAATAAAGAAAACTTGATGGCCGAGTTGGAAAAGATTGGTCGTATCATTAAACGAGTTGTTCCTGAAGCACCACATGAAACTTTCCTAGCTCTGGATGCGTCAACAGGTCAAAATGCTCTTGTACAAGCTAAAGAATTTTCAAAAATCACTCCATTGACAGGTATTGTATTGACCAAGATTGATGGAACTGCTCGAGGTGGTGTCGTTCTTGCTATCCGTGAAGAATTGAATATCCCTGTTAAGTTGATTGGATTTGGTGAAAAAATCGATGATATTGGTGAATTCAATTCTGAAAACTTTATGAAGGGTCTTTTAGAAGGTCTGTTATAAAAGAAAATCCTGCAAGAATTCTTGCAGGATTGTTTTTGATTATTCTAGACGACCATCTTTACGATAGGAGATATCTGGTTGCCATGTCCACTCAGCACCATATTTTTTGAGTAAATCAAAGCTAGCTTGAGGTCCCATGCTACCAGATTTGTAGTCATGGAGTGGAGCACCGTTTTCAGCCCAAAGTTTCTCAATACGGTCAATCAAATTCCATGATGCGCTTACTTCATCCCAGTGGCTAAAGTTGGTTGAATTATTGTTCAAAACATCATAGATCAGTTTTTCATATGGATCTGGTGAAGCACCTGTAGCAGTCGCATCTGTGCGATAGTCAAGAGAATTTGGCGCAAGGCTAAACTCTTCACCCACCTTTTTACCGTTAAGGCTAAGAGAGAATCCTTCAGTCGGTTGGATGTAGATGGTAAGCACATTCGGCGCTAGTGGTTCTCCGAAAATAGAATCCATTTGTTTGAAGACAATGTTTACGTGTGTTCCTTTTTCGGTTAGGCGTTTACCTGTACGGAAGAAGAAAGGTACATCACGGAAGCGATCGGTATCTACAAAGAAGGCACCTGAAGCGAAGGTTTCTGTCATTGATTCTGGGTTGACATTCGGTTCGCTGCGGTAAGAAATGTACTTCATGCCATCAACTTTTCCAGAACGATATTGACCACGGATGAAGTGCTCTTTAAGTTCCTCATCTGTAGGGTGGTAAAGGTTCTTGAAGACCTTGATTTTCTCTGCGCGAATGTCATCCTTTGTAAAGCTAGCAGGCTTGTCCATAGCCAAGAGTGATAGAAGTTGTAGGGTGTGGTTTTGAACCATATCACGAAGGGCGCCAGACTCATCATAGTAGCCACCACGCTCTTCAACACCTAGACGCTCTGCAAAGGTAATTTGCACATTATCGATGTGCTCACGATTCCAAACATTTTCAAAGATCATATTGGCAAAACGAATGGCAAAGATACTCTGAATCATTTCTTTACCAAGATAATGGTCGATACGATAGATTTGCTCTTCGTTAAAAGTAGCTAGAAGCTCTTCGTTTAGTTTGCTTGCAGTCTCATAGTCGGTTCCAAAAGGTTTCTCAACAATCAAACGTTCAAAGCCCTTACCGTCAACGATTTGCTCAGACTTGAGGTGTTTGGCGATGGTACCGAAAAATTGTGGTGCCATTGAGAGGAAGAAGAGCTTGTTGTGTTCAGTTTGATACTTTTCATTTAACTCAGCCTGAAGTTTGCGCAATTCGATATAGTGTTCGGTATCATTGACATCGTGACTTTGATAGTAAAAATGACTAGCAAAAGCTTGAGCCTCTTCTGCGCTATCTGCCAAATCTAAAATAGATTCGACAACAACAGATTCGAAATATTCCTTACTCCAAGGTCTACGAGCAGTTCCAATAACAGCAAAATGATCAGAAAGATTACCTGATTTATAAAGTCTAAAGAGTGAAGGGTAGAGTTTGCGTTTAGCCAAATCTCCACTAGCACCAAAAATTGTAACAATAACTTTAGATGACATCCAGCTACCTAATTTCTATTTACTTTCCTAGATATCCTAGGCATGAGGAATCCCCATTTTCATACCCTTTATTTTATCATAATTTTCTAAAAAATCCAAAATTCAAATACAAGTGAGAAAAAAACTGCAAGGTAAACCTTGCAGTTTTTTAAGCGTTGAGGACCTTGTCCAAAAATTCTTTTAGACGAGGGTGTTGTGGGTTGTCAAAGATTTGATCAGGTGTACCATCTTCTAGGAATTCACCGTCTGCTGTAAAGATAACTCGATTGGCAACCTTACGAGCGAATCCCATTTCATGGGTTACGATGATCATAGTCATACCTTGTTCAGCCAACTCTTTCATAACATTCAGAACGTCGCCGACCATCTCAGGGTCAAGGGCAGAAGTTGGTTCGTCAAAGAGCATGATATCTGGATTCATAGCCAAACCGCGAGCGATAGCCACACGTTGTTTTTGACCACCGGATAGACTTTCAGGATTGGCATTGTCCTTGTCAGCAAGCCCAACTTTTTCAAGGAGTTCCATACCCAATTTTTCTGCTTCAGCCTTAGTCATTAACTTATGTTCTACAGGAGCGAAAGTGATATTTTCCAATACGGTCATATGTGGAAAGAGATTGAAGTGCTGGAACACCATTCCGATATTTTCACGAACATGGTCTACATTGGTTGCTTTATCCGTCAAATCATAGCCGTTAACTGTGATGCTTCCTTTTGTTACTTCTTCGAGGAGATTTAAGCTACGCAAGAAAGTTGACTTACCTGAACCAGAAGGTCCAATGATACAAACAACATCTCCTTCATAGAATTTCGCTGAAATTCCTTTAAGGACTTTGTTTTTACCATATTGTTTATGTAAGTTATGAACGTCAATTTTTAATTTTGCCATTATTGAATCCTCTTTTCTAAGCGTTTCGCTAATCTAGTTAGAAGAGTGATAATCACAAGGTAAAAGACTGCGAGAATTGCATACATTTTGAAACTTTGGTAGTTACGAGCAATGATAATCTTACCAGTTTGGAAGAGTTCTACCAGACCGATTGCAGATACGATAGTTGTATCTTTAAGAGCGATAACAAATTGGTTGACGAAGTTTGGAAGCATGAGCTTGGTTGCTTGTGGCAAGACAATCTTACGCATGGTTTTTCCATATGAAATACCAAGGCTTCGACTGGCTTCCATTTGTCCAACAGGCACGGCCTTGATACCACCACGAACAATCTCAGCAATGTAGGCAGCTGAGTTTAGGGAGAGGGCAAATTGTACCAGCGACAAAGTCGTTGATTGGACTTTGTTGACCTGTGAGTGATTCGATAAAGTTAGGAATTCCCCAGAAAATAAATGCTGCAAGAATCATGAGTGGAATACCACGGATAACGTCAACAAAGATTTCAGCAATAAGGCGAAGAGGTTTATAAGGACTCACGCTAAACATACCAAAGATAATACCAATAACAATAGCAATGGCAAAGGAAACAAGTGCTAATGCTAGAGTGATTCCAAGACCGCTGAGGAGTTGTCTGTAGTTGTTTTTCAACAAGCCCCAGACAGTTGTTTCATCTGCGGTTGAACTTGTAGTAGTAGAATCGCTAGCTAGATACTTATCAAGGATTTTTTGGAATTCTCCATTTGCCTTAAGGTTTGCAAGCCCTTTGTTGAATTTCTCTAGCAATTCTGGATTGCTTCCTTTTTTTACTGCAAAAGCAGTTTCACCAATTGGAGTACCTGCGATTGGTGTTTTTAACTTTTGTCCTTGACTAATAGAGTATTTAATAACAGGTTCGTCGTCCATAACGGCATCAATTGAACCAGTGTTTAAGCTATCATACATAGATGCAGCATCAGAAAAAGTTTTGATCTTGTAACCGTACTTGCTTTGATTATCTGTTAGGAAGGTTTGTGAAGCAGTACCATTCTTGACACCCACAGTCTTACCGTTCAAATCTTCATAAGAAGAAATGGTACTTGATTCTTTAACACCAAGAATAGTATTTGCTGTATAGTAAGAATCAGAGAAATCAAAAGTTTCTTTACGAGCATCAGTCACTGACATACCTGCAATGATACCGTCTGCTTGTCCAGATTGGACTGCGTTAATAGCAGCATCAAAACCTGGATTGGTAATCTCGATTTCAAAACCTTGGTCTTCAGCGATTGCCTTGATTAGATCCATATCGATACCAGTGTATTGATTGCTTGAGTCCTGGAAAACAAATGGCGCAAAAGATGAGTCACTGGCGATAACATACTTCGTTTTTTCTGTGTCAGCTTTTGCTATTCCTAGTGAAAGAATAGGAAATAAAATTAGCAAACAAGCTAGAATTTTTTTCTTCATGTGATGTCTCCTTTCAGGGTATTTTCAAATTATAGCAGAAAAAATTGAATCCGGCAAACATTTTATATTTTGATGTCAGAAGATATAACATAGAACAAGGTGAGGTGGTCTGTTGAAAAACAGAAACTCTTTCCTTTTTATGGTAAAATAGAAGGATAGAAAATATGTATGAGGCTATTATGATAAATCGAATTACAGACAACAAATTTAAACTAGTATCCAAATACCAACCTTCTGGGGATCAACCGCAGGCCATTGAACAGTTAGTGGATAATATTGAGGGTGGAGAAAAGGCTCAAATCTTGATGGGGGCGACTGGTACAGGAAAGACCTACACTATGAGTCAAGTCATTGCCCAGGTCAATAAACCAACTCTTGTCATTGCCCACAATAAAACCCTAGCGGGACAGCTCTATGGGGAGTTCAAGGAATTTTTCCCTGAAAATGCAGTCGAGTATTTCGTATCCTACTATGATTATTACCAGCCAGAAGCCTATGTGCCTTCAAGCGATACTTATATAGAAAAAGACAGTTCAGTCAATGATGAAATTGACAAGCTTCGTCACTCCGCAACATCAGCCCTCTTGGAGCGTAATGACGTTATCATTGTAGCATCTGTATCTTGTATCTATGGTTTGGGTTCTCCTAAAGAATACGCTGATAGCGTGGTAAGTTTGCGTCCGGGTCTTGAGATTTCTCGAGATAAACTGCTTAATGATTTGGTGGACATTCAGTTTGAGCGCAATGACATTGATTTTCAGCGTGGAAGATTCCGTGTCCGTGGGGATGTGGTGGAGATTTTCCCAGCCTCTCGTGACGAGCATGCATTTCGTGTAGAGTTTTTCGGGGATGAGATTGACCGTATCCGTGAAGTTGAAGCTCTGACTGGTCAAGTTCTCGGCGAAGTGGATCATTTGGCGATTTTCCCAGCGACTCACTTTGTGACTAATGATGACCATATGGAAGTAGCTATTGCTAAGATTGAGGCTGAGTTGGAGGAGCAGTTAGCTATCTTTGAGAAGGAAGGTAAACTCCTTGAAGCTCAACGTTTGAAACAGCGAACAGAATACGATATCGAGATGCTGCGTGAGATGGGTTATACAAACGGGGTTGAAAACTACTCACGCCACATGGATGGACGAAGCGAAGGAGAGCCACCGTACACCCTTCTTGATTTCTTCCCAGATGATTTTTGATTATGATTGATGAGAGCCACATGACTATGGGACAGATCAAGGGCATGTATAATGGAGATCGTTCACGTAAGGAAATGTTGGTTAATTACGGTTTCCGTTTGCCATCTGCCTTGGATAATCGTCCTCTTCGTCGTGAAGAGTTTGAAAGTCATGTTCACCAAATTGTCTATGTGTCAGCGACACCTGGTGATTATGAACACGAACAGACTGATACCGTGATTGAACAAATCATTCGTCCGACTGGTCTTTTGGATCCAGAAGTGGAAGTCCGTCCAACTATGGGACAGATTGATGACCTCCTAGGTGAGATCAATGCCCGTGTTGAAAAGAACGAACGGACCTTTATTACAACCTTGACCAAGAAAATGGCTGAAGACTTGACTGACTACTTCAAAGAAATGGGCATCAAGGTCAAATACATGCACTCAGATATCAAGACTCTGGAGCGAACAGAGATTATCCGTGACCTGCGTTTAGGAGTCTTTGATGTCTTGGTAGGGATTAACCTCCTTCGTGAAGGGATTGACGTTCCAGAGGTGAGTCTAGTTGCTATTCTCGATGCGGATAAGGAAGGTTTCCTTCGTAACGAACGTGGCCTGATCCAGACCATTGGTCGTGCTGCCCGTAATAGCGAGGGGCATGTCATCATGTATGCGGACACGATGACGCAGTCTATGCAAAAAGCCATCGATGAAACGGCTCGCCGTCGTAAAATCCAGATGGCTTATAATGAAGAACACGGTATCGTGCCACAAACGATTAAGAAAGAAATCCGTGACTTAATCTCTGTAACCAAGGCAGTTGCCAAGGAAGAAGACAAGGAAGTCGATATCAATAGCCTCAATAAACAAGAACGTAAAGAACTGGTAAAGAAACTGGAAAAACAAATGCAAGAAGCCGTCGAAGTGCTTGACTTTGAACTCGCAGCTCAAATCCGTGATATGATGTTGGAAGTCAAGGCGTTGGATTAGATAGGAGAAGACGAATGAAAATTCTAGTCATCAATGGACACCCTGATAAGGAAAGTTACTGTCAGGCTATTTTTCAAACCATTGTAGAAAATATTGACTCAGATCGCCATGAACTTGAAGTCATCAACTTTAATGAAGAGGACTTTGATCCTGTTTTACGTTATGGCTATCGAAAACGTATGGAAGAAGATTCTTTTATCCTTCGTTCCCAAGAATTAATCCAGTGGGCGGATCACCTGATCTTCGTTTATCCCATCTGGTGGAGTAGTATGCCGAGCCTTATGAAGGGCTGGATTGATCGGGTTTTTACACCGGGGATTGCTTACTCTGCTAATGATCAAGGAAGCTTCATCTGGAATTACCTTAGAGGCAAGCAGTTTAAAAAGTTATTAAAAGGGAAAACAGCCAGTATTTACGCAACCTCCATGGCGCCCACTTGGTGGTACAAAATCTTTTCGGGTCCTATCAACATTCCAGATAGCTATGGCATCTCAGTTTTGAAAAATGCCGTCTTGAATCACTGTGGAATTAAAACTAAGCGGGTGTGCGTACTAGGTGAAGTTGGACGGGATGTGAATACAGCAAGTATGCGTGAGGAACATCTCCAAAAGGTAGCAGAAGAAGTGAAGAAACTATCATGAAACAAGATAATAAAAAAGAGAAAACATCAAAAAAGTCCCATAAGCCACATCAAAAAATGAGCTGGCTAGATAAAGTAAAATTGTGGTTGTTACAACATTCAAAATTAGCTTTTCTATTAGATAGTAGTATATTTTTTTTATCAGCTTTTGGGGTATTCTATTTGTTGTTTGGAACAACTCTTATTCCAAACCCTATCAAAACTTCAATTATGTCTTTCCGCTCTTTCTGAATCTTATATTCTTAGTGAACATGCTTTATCAAGGTGCTTTTAGAGATAATTTTGATGGAATGCTTACAGTACAAGATTTTGCAGATCCATTCTTGTACCTAAATGGAGTAGGTTTGTTGTTTCACTCATTTTTCGGAATAATGGGTAGAAATAGAAAGTCTATTCCTCCCTTGCTAACCTTAGATCACCGCTACATCTGGTTTCCGATCCTTACTTATATAACCTTCTTCCTAGTGGCTGCTTTGATCATTTTAATTTCCAAGTATATTGAAAAGAAAAAGGGAAAAGAAGAAAATAGGGAAATTTCACTCAAATGAAAAAGAATAAAAGATATTCAAACACAAAAAAGAATCTCTCAGTGAAAGAAAGTTTTCATCTTTGGCTAGATTCTCATAAATTTATAGGATTCTTCTTGATCCTCGGTCTTATCCTAGCAATAGGACTAAGTTTGAATCTAATTTTTGAAAGTCTCCCTATTCCGTCGCCCTATAGAGATATCAACTATAGTTTTCCACTATATATAAACCTTTTTTGTCTGGTATATCGATTATTTGACTATTGGTTCTTAGATTTGTCTGGGGTAAGGATGACAATAAAAAGATTTGCAGATTTATCTATTTATCTTAATAGTATCGGTTTAATAGTCCATCTCTTTATTGGAATTAGCGGAAAAAACAGTAAAGGGATTTTACCTTCTCTCTTATCCCTAGATCACCGCTATATTTGGTTTCCTATAGCAACCTATCTGGTCTTTTTTACTGTAGCTGCTTTAACGATTTTGTTTATGAAATTTATTGAAAATAAGAGGAGTCAATTATGAGAAAACATCTAACTATATTCAGGATTCTTTACTTACTGTTCTTGGTATTTGCCCTAATTCATTTTGTCCTAGGTTTATTTGGTTTAGCTTTTACCCCAGTCTTGTGGAATGTCTGGTTTTTTGGTCTTTGCTTAACCCTATTTATCCATCCATGGACCATCTTTTATAAAACAAGAATCTTTCAATGGCATCATTTGATTTTTCAAGCTCTCAGCGGATTCTTTGCTCTCATAATCTGGTTTGTGATATTTTTCTTTTTCTCCATGGTTCCAGATTCATCTATGCCAATCAATATAGACTACTACGTTAATAAAGAAAATAATGAAATCAGAATCATCAGAGGTTCCTTGCTCCATGAAATTCATGAATATCATGACTTAGTTAATCCTTTGATTATGAAATCTAAAGTTAAGTATAAGATAGAAAATTAAAGATTAGAAAGTGAGTCCTATGTCTCGAGCACAATTAACCATTCTTACTAATATTTGTATGATTGAAGATCTAGAAAAGCAGCGCGTGGTCATGCAGTATCGTTCACCCGAAAGCAATCGCTGGTCTGGCTATGCCTTTCCAGGAGGACATGTCGAAGACGGAGAGGCTTTTGCAGAGTCAGTTATTCGCGAAATATACGAGGAAACAGGTCTGACGATTCAAAATCCTCAACTTGTCGGCATTAAAAATTGGCCCTTAGATACAGGTGAGCGTTATATTGTCTTTTGTTACAAGGCGACTGAGTTTACTGGTACTCTACAATCATCTGAAGAAGGAGAAGTTTCCTGGGTACAAAAAGACCAGATTCCATATTTGGATCTGGCCTATGATATGTTAGCTTTGATGAAGATGATGGAAGCTCCAGACAAGTCTGAATTTTTCTACCGTCATCGTACAGAAGACGGATGGGAAAAAAGAACTTTTTAATCCTTTACCAAATACCCTAACTTGTCCAAGGCCTTCTCGATATAGAGGAGGTCTTGTTCGTTTTCAGCTTCGACTAGGTGATAATGGACGCCATCTGTTAATTCAGAAAGTGGTCTAAAGTCAGACCGTTCGACTTGCTCTAAAAAATGCTGAACGTCACGGCGACAAGAGAGTTTGAGCAAGGTTTCAATTTCCCCGTAGACAGGATGATCAATTAAGGTATTCTGAACACGTCCCCCATTATCGACGATAGCTAGAAGTTCTTGACCAATTTCTTCCATCTCGTGCTTTACTTTAAACAGCTTGTGAACATACGGATTGGTTTTGCTTTCTTTATAAATATATCCACGATTGGTTGATAAGATAGGAGCACCGTCTGCACGAAGAACTGCAATGTCTTGAACGATAATCTGGCGAGTGACATGAAAATGTTCTGCTAAGCTTTTTCCGTTTTGAGGTTTTTGAGCTTCTTTTAAGAGTTGTAGAAGTGCTTCTTTTCGATTTTTTGTCATATTCTTCTTTCTTAACGCTTAACGGCGTTTTTTCAATGCTTTATAAATAGCTAATGCTAAGTAATAGTCTACCATACTATGAATAATTGTACCAATACCAACCAGTACAAATAAGACATAAAACATATTTTCTACATTAGTTCCAGTTCCTGCATAAAAGATAATACAAGCAAAAACTTCTGCGATGGCATGAACCAAACCTAGTATAAAGTTAAAAATCAAAGAGGATTTAGGATTATCTAAGGTTTGAGGATGTTTTTGCAAATAGAAGGCTCCCAAAGTGCCGAAAAAGATATGGGAGAAAGCTCGAAGTACAATGACAATTGGATAACCAGCCATGAGGAATCCTAGGCTAGAAGCTATAATGACAAAGATTGCCATCCAAGGAGAAAGGAACATAGCAATGAAGATTGCTACATGGCTTCCTAGAGTGTAAGAAGCGGGTGGAATAACAATCTTGAAGGGCATTACCAGGGGAATCAAAATAGCGATAGCGGTTAGCAATGCGGTTAAAGTCATGAATTGGGTTTTCTTTTTTGTATTCATAATAACTCCTTTTTATCTGTATATACAGTTGTATAGTACACTAAATAATATTATCCGTCAAGATAGAAATTGAATTTTGAAGGAAAAATAGTTAAAATAAAGTAAAGTAAAGTATCTTAGTAAGAATAGAGAGTCAAGATGGTAGATATTCTTTATCCAATTTTTATCATTCATTACATATCTAAGCAGAAAAAATTAGGATTCCAACTATCTAAATTTACTACATTTACATCCTATAGTTTCTTAATGATTTCGATAATAAGAATCGCATTTGGTTCCTTAGCTCTGATTGTTTTCTCGATACCCATATTCGGTTTCCTCTATTTCAGTATCATAGGGCTCATTCTTTATCACATTAGCATTATTTATGGCATAATCCTACTTTTCTTGTCATTAACTTTTTTCTTAGACAGTCAAAAATCTAATCAGGACATTCAAACCACGGAAAATACTCCATTCATATTTCATGTGTTCATGTTGATCTTTCATGCGCTCTTAATCTATAATACCTTGGTACCGATCTTTTCCATTTACTGAGATAATATTTAAATATTCTTCTCTAAGTGGCAGTAGAATTGAGAAAAAACTCAAATTTTTTTAAAAAATACTTGCTTTGATAGAATTCTTGTGATATACTTATAAACGGTTTGAAAAAACTGCCTAAGACAGTAGGGGAGCAAGACTCATAAATATCCTACCGAGGACAAAACGTATCATGTAAAAAGAAGCGTATTGTACTTTCGTGTCTAGGTTTGGGCGCGTTTTTCTTTTGGAAAAATTCCCCAAGCAAAATAATTACGGAGGTGAACACACTAATGAGTGAAGCAATTATTGCTAAGAAAGCGGAACTAGTTGACGTAGTAGCTGAGAAAATGAAAGCTGCTGCATCAATCGTCGTTGTAGACGCTCGTGGTTTGACAGTTGAACAAGATACAGTTCTTCGTCGTGAGCTTCGTGGAAGCGAAGTTGAGTATAAAGTTATCAAAAACTCAATCTTACGTCGTGCAGCTGAAAAAGCTGGTCTTGAAGATCTTGCATCTGTTTTTGTTGGACCATCTGCAGTAGCATTTTCTAACGAAGATGTTATCGCACCAGCGAAAATCTTGAACGACTTTTCTAAAAACGCTGAAGCACTTGAAATCAAAGGTGGTGCAATCGAAGGCGCTGTCGCATCAAAAGAAGAGATCGTTGCTCTTGCAACTCTTCCAAGTCGCGAAGGACTTCTTTCTATGCTCCTTTCTGTACTTCAAGCGCCAGTGCGCAACGTTGCTCTTGCAGTCAAAGCGGTTGCAGACAACAAAGAAGACGCAGCTTAATCATAAGCTACGCAGCGTAGCCTAGCTACAAAAAAATAACAAAATTAAATTTTAAACTTATTTGGAGGAAATAACAATGGCATTGAACATTGAAAACATTATTGCTGAAATTAAAGAAGCTTCAATCCTTGAATTGAACGACCTTGTAAAAGCTATCGAAGAAGAATTTGGTGTAACTGCAGCTGCTCCTGTAGCTGTTGCTGCAGCTGGTGCTGCTGACGCTGGTGCTGCTAAAGACTCATTTGACGTTGAATTGACAGCTGCTGGTGACAAAAAAGTTGGCGTTATCAAAGTTGTACGTGAAATCACTGGTCTTGGACTTAAAGAAGCTAAAGAACTTGTTGACGGTGCACCAGCACTTGTTAAAGAAGGCGTTGCAACTGCAGAAGCTGAAGAAATCAAAGCTAAATTGGAAGAAGCTGGAGCTTCAGTTACTCTTAAATAAGAGGCATATACCAATTAGAATTCGGAATACTATAGTATCAGCCTTTTAGAATCGTGAACACATTTTAGAAACTGATAAATTAATTTAGTTTCCTGCCAAAAACCCTACCAAAAATTAATTTGGCAGGGTTTTTCTTTTTAATAAAATTATTTTGGAGAACAGTTGAATATTGTTCTCCTTTTTTTATTTTCTGGAGGGAAAATGACAAAAGAATTACAATCATCACGCTATATTGTCATTTCATTTTTAGTACGTGAAATGGGAATTGACATTGTTGAAGCCATATCTCTTATGGCTGAATTAGAAAAAAGTGGCTTGGTTCGATTGGAATCAAATGGAGATTTAATACTCAAAGAACTTGGAGGAGAGCTATGAAACGAATTACCGCAAATCAATACCAAACTTCAGAACGGTATTATAAATTACCTAAAATTCTTTTTGAAGATGAGAAATATATGGATATGAAACTAGAAGTAAAGGTGGCTTATTCTATTTTAAAAGATCGTTTAGAATTATCTCTCAATCGTGGTTGGATAGATGAAGAAGGCGCGGTTTATTTAGTATTTTCTAATTCTAAACTGATGAGGCTGTTAGGTTGTTCGAAGTCAAAATTACTGTCCATCAAAAAAACTCTTAAAGAATATGACTTAATTGATGAAGTTCAACAGTCTTCAAGTGAGAAAGGAAGACTAGCTAATAAGATTTATTTAGGAGAATTATCTTCTACCCCAGTAGGTAATTCAAACAGGCCTAGTGTTAATAAAAGACTAGGGCAGGTTGAAAATGAAACGGCCCCCGTCTCATATTCAGCCCCTAGTGAGACTGAAGTTAGTGAGACTAAATATAGTGAGACTGATTCTTTATTTACTGAGGATGAGGAGGATAGGAATACTCATCCTATCTTGAAAAGAAAAGTAGAAAAGGTCACAAAATATGATCGAGATTATATTTGGGGATTGGTACAAGATCAATTTAGACGAGAGGGTTTTTCTGAAACAGCCAGTGAAATAGCTATGACTGATTTTGAGAGAATCTATCAGTATGCTCTTGACAATGTTCGCTTTGTTCGACGAGCGGAAGCACTTGCTGAATTTGTGTTTAACGGCTTGTATTCTGTTTGGAATAACCGTGTTAGAAAAGGAGGTGGTTAAATGTCGCCAATCGAGTGGATATTAGTTATGCTCATTTTAATTTCAAGTGGTATAACTCTTTGGACATTGATTGTCGATCAGAAAGGGGTGATCAAGAAATGAGATTTATTGATTTATTTTCAGGTATAGGTGGATTTCGGCTTGGAATGGAAAGTGTTGGACACGAGTGTATTGGATTTTGTGAGATTGATAAATTTGCTAGAGAATCTTATAAGTCCATTTTTCAAACGGAAGGAGAAATTGAATTTCATGACATACGAGATGTTTCAGATGACGAATTTAAAAAACTTAGAGGGAAAGTCGATATCATCTGTGGGGGATTCCCTTGTCAAGCATTTTCAATCGCAGGAAGACGATTGGGATTTGAAGATACTAGAGGAACTTTGTTCTTTGAAATTGCTCGGGCGGCCAAACAAATCCAACCACGTTTTCTTTTTCTTGAAAATGTTAAAGGCCTACTCAATCACGATAAGGGACGGACGTTCACCACAATCCTTACCACACTTGATGAGTTGGGGTTTGATGTTGAGTGGCAGGTGCTTAACAGTAAGGATTTTGGCGTTCCCCAAAACAGAGAGAGGGTGTTTATTATCGGACATTCTAGAAAGAAAGGTACCAGACTCTTATTTCCTTTCAGACGAGAAGGTCAAAGCAACTAACTACTGAGACTTTAAAAACATTAGGAAATTTGAATCCATCAAAAAGTGGAATGAGCGGTAAAGTTTATTATTCAGAAGGGTCTTGCGCCAACCTTAGTTCGTGGAAAAGGAGAAGGATTTAAGGTTGCGATTCCTTGTATGACACCAGACAGATTAGACAAGAGACAAAATGGGAGACGCTTTAAGGAAAACCAAGAGTCGATGTTTACTTTAAATACTCAGGATCGTCATGGTATTGTCGTTGTTGGAGATTTACCAACTAGCTTTTAAGGAAACTGGTCGAGTTTATGGAAGTGAGGGTTTATCTCCAACACTGACTACAATGCAAGGTGGAGATAAAAATTCCCAAAAATACTAATTCCAGAACCAATCAAATTTCTAAAAAGTACGGGAAGCAACGAAAAAAAGGATACGCTCAAGCAGAAATAGGAGATTCAATTAATTTGGAAAGACCAAGTTCTCAGTATCGTCGTGGTAGAGTTGGAAAAAGGTATAGCTAATACGTTAACAACTAGTGGACAAATGGGAGTAGTAGTTGCTAGTTATGAAGGAGAAGATAAACAAGTTTATCATGTAGCCGGTGTATTTAATAGATGGACAATTTTTACCGTCTGAGGATACGACGAATCACTCCTAAAGAGTGTTTTTCGCTTGCAGGGCTTTCCTGATTGGGCTTTTGAAGCTGCTAGAAAAAGTCTCTAGTAATAGTCAGCTCTATAAACAAGCTGGTAATAGTGTAACCGTTCCTGTGATTGCTGCAATCGCAAAGAAATTAAAAAGAAATAGAGGAAAAAAAGATGAAAGCATTTAAATAAAGAATCAATACTAGATTGTGATGAATTAGAAACAGAATTACATGATGCAGAAATCAAACAGCTGGATGAACAAATTATTTTTTTGATACCCAATTATCCATGTGAGTTTGAAGTAACATTTTTAGATGATTACCATAAAAAACACAACTACCCACTATTTTTATGAGTCCTATCTTCAAAAACGTTATGGAATTCCTTGAAAGTCAGGACATAAAGAATGGGGTTGATGCCTTTGTAGATGATCATCAAAAATCTTGTTTTTTTGTTTTATATGGACAAGGCTATCGAGCCGAGGGAAAAGAGGGAATACTTACAACCCAAGTAACTGTAAAAAGCTTCTGATGAAGATAAGAACCGATTAACTTCTCAAATTTGTTAGATTCCTTAATCGTATCAGAATATCAAATGGAACCGAATCTTTGGGAGGTCTCCCATGATTGATCTCTATCTAAGTAAAAATTGTCATAGAAATCAACTTCTTTTGGATTTCTTTCAAAAGTATGGCATAGAGGTCACTCGTCATTCTAGTTTCTGAAATGACAAAGGACAAATTAATTGAGATGATGAGCTATTCTTCAGATTGTTTTTGAGTTTTTATCTCCCAATTTATTACGATTTAAGAATCGAGATAACCTAAAATTAACAGATTTCATTGAAATGATCTTAAAAAATCCTGAACTAACTATTAGACTTCCTCTTGCGGTTTCAAATAAGCGAGTTTATCCAAATCTGAATCTAGAGGAGGCTAGAGCTTTATTGCCAAGAGATACGAAACAATTGATTTACATGGCACAAAACACATTATTTATCTAACTAAAGGAGAAAGCAATATGGCTGAACGATTTTTGGGAGAACTTGTCCATTATTTTTGGCTGAAAGAAATATTAGCTGGATTGAGTTAACCAGAAAAATGTTTGCGGGAGAGTTTCACTATCCAAGTGAATTGAATCGTTTGTATCAAAAGATTCGTCACTATAAGATGGAACAACGAATGCCTCAAAGTCCATGGGTAGAAAGGATTGTGCAGGTATTAGATTTAGATTATGAAGATTTATTTCGGAGGTAACTATGAAAAGAATAATTCCAGTTTATATATTCCAACAAGTAAATGTCCTATTGGTATCCCTATACTTACTGAAATTTCTTTGTATCGGTGAGTTAACTATACTACAGATTCTCTATGGAGCGTCGCTCATTTCTTTTTTATGGATGTATGGTCAACGAAAACAAGTGGTCAAGGTCAATATGAAAACTAGGATGAAATGGCTTGGTATTGGATTCGTTAGCCTACTGATTATAAGTCTATGTTTTAGCCTAATCCATGCTCAAGGAACCACGAATCAAGCAAACTTAATTGGCCTTCAACATCAAGTTCCTTGGTTTTCATTTTTATTGTTCTTAATCAATGCGAGTATGGTTGAAGAATTTTTGTATCGAGAAATTTTATGGAACTTGGCTAGAAATTAGATATTCGAGTTGCTTTGACAAGTGTTTTATTTGCCTTAGTACATCATCCAGGAACCATTCTAGCTTGGTGTTTGTATGTTTCACTTGGGATGTTTTTAGGGATGGTACGCTATAAATCGGACTTATGGGGCAGTATGGGTCTACATTTGGTGTGGAACCTACTAGTTTATAGTTTGATGCTTGTTTAAAATAGGTGGTCTGTCTTACTTATAGATTCAGTTTGAAATAAAAAACTAAATGAATTGATTTTAAAGAAATAAAATGCTAACATATATAGAAGATGTTAGTATTTTGTTTCTAAGAAAGGAGAATGATATGGTTGATAAAAGAGAAAAACTGATGAACTATTTCAATCAGTATGGTTTTTTAACTTTTAAACAAGTAATAGATGAAAATTTACACTACAAAACCTTATTAAAAATGGTTGCAGAAGGAAAAATCGTTGCTGAAGAAAAAGGGTTATATCGCTTACCTGATATTTATTTAGATGAGTGGTTTGTCCTTCAGTATCGATTTCCAAAGGGAATCTTTTCTTTGGAGACAGCACTTTGGTTACATGGTTTATCTTTGACTATCCCTTTTAACATGACGATGAGTTTTCCTTATGGTACGAATACCAAAAACATTAAGGAAGCAGATATATGTCCTATTATTTTACGCTCTCACTATAGTGAAGGAATTATTGAAATAGAGCGCCTTCCTGGTCAATTTATTAAAGTTTATGAAGTTGAACGAGTTTTGGTTGAATGTCTAAGATCAGTTCATCAGGTGGATCTTCAAATTATTGCACCAGCGTTTAAAAAATATTTTCAACAAAATAAAATTCATTTACACAAATTATTTTATTATGCCCAGCTATTTAAAGTAACTGATAAGTTACAATCTTATACGGAGGTACTATCTTAATGTTTTCAAATGCGAATAGCTTTAAAGCAAAAATCAAAAACATTTCAAAGATAAGGGAATTCCAGCTCAACAAGTACAACAACATTATTTAATTGAGCAAGTGTTAAAGCTGATTTCTACTAGTTCTTATAGAGATTCCTTCATTGTAAAAGGAGGGTATCTAATAGGTCAAATGATTGGACTAGATAAGCGAACCACAATGGATTTAGATGTCACTCTGAAGGGAACCGAAATGAGCAAAGAAAATTTGATTCATATCTTTGAAGAGATTCTTTGTTCTAAAACTGATGGATTTTCATTTTCAGTAGATAAGCTAGAACCTATTCGCCAAGATGATGAATATGGAGGATTTTCATTAAAATTAAATGCAACTTTTGATACATTAAAAGAGGTTGTTTTTATTGATATTACTACTGGTGATAAGATCACACCAAGAGAAATTACTTATTCAATGACTTCTATCTTTACTAATGAAAGCATCAAGATATGGACATATAATCTAGAGACTGTACTTGCTGAAAAGTTAGAAACGATCATTAGTAGGGGATTAGCTTCGACACGCCCACGTGATCGATATGATCTTTTCACCTTGTATAAACTTAGAAAAGAAGAGATTAATCTCGAAGTATTAAAAAATGCACTTGAGAATACGGCAGAAAAACGTAAAGTAAAGATACTATTTATAATTGGGAAGAACAAGTGAGAGGAATTGAAATTTCTGATTATCAGAAAGAGCTATGGATTCGTTATCAACGCCAATTTAAGTATGCTAAAGATATCTCATTTGATAACTCTGTTCAGGTTATTAAGGAAATTATGCAACAAATATTTTAGCACCAAAGCAACTCATTCGTAAAGCAGTGAGTTGCTTTTTTTATTCCAACAACCTCAAAAATGTGATAAAAATTTCAACTACTCTTATCTATAATAAAGCTACCTGTTCTTTGAAAATTGAATCCACTCCGTCTTGATTAGCGTGCCTGTGTAAGTAGGGACTGAGAGTACTTCCCTGTGAAGGGCAACTGGCACAAGACGTGTGTGAGAATTTTCTAACAGACACGGAGTTTATCGTTACCAGACTTAAACGATGCGACAAACTAGATAAAGGAGTTAATCATGAAGGTAGTAAACTTGTATGATTTGAAACAAATGGGAAATAAAGGTGGTTGTACCATCCAATTGATTCATCACTTTCCCTTTGGTATGGGCTTAGGACATCTCAAAAAAGACTACATTGAATTTAAACGTGTTGGTATCGTTGATGGGAAAGCAGTAGAAGTTACTCTTCGAGAACCTTATTCGAGAGATCTACTGCAGGTTGTCAAGTCGATTAAACAACGTCAGAAATTGATAGCTTATCGTTATAAAGAAGGAAAGCTGCTATTTGTTAAGAAGGAGGCCTCAGATGTCCTCTGAACAACAGGAACGAATGGCAGTTCAATATGCTGAGCGTAGTCTTTTATTTACTGTAAAAAGTCTTTTAAAGATTCTAGAATGGTCTAGACGTCAGGCTTTAGCACAGGATTCTGCCTATAAGGTAGGGGTGCAGAAATTAGAAGAATTGCTACAATCTCCTTATTCGATTGATACAATTAATCTGAAGAAAGATTTTTTAGACAAACCAATTGATATAGAGAAATTTAAAGCTTTTTTAGAAAAAGAAGAGATTCCTTTAGCCATCGCTTGGCAAGGGGATTCTCTGCATTTCTACACGAAAGACCGTTCGATTCTAGACAATCATTTAGACCATCTGTTAGAAAAAATGGTTAATGATCCTGAGAAATTAGCTGATTTTACCATGGATAAGTCATTAGATGATGCTATTGATGAAGCTAAATCCCAAATAACCTTTAGACAAGAAGGGGCCGTCAAACAGAAAGAGATGGTGAGATGATGTACAGTGGAAAGAAATGCCTACTATTCTCACTGTTAGGTATCTTCCTAGGCTATCTTTTTCATCGTTTGACGCTTTTGTATGATTCCTATACTGGAAATAGCTTTAGATAAATGGACTCATCTTCTGATGGAAGGTCAAGATGAAGTTCTTCAGTCGCCATGGAATGTTTCTTTTACTGGAAAATCGAGTGCTTTTTTTCCTACTTGGTTTTGTGATGATGTTGCTGGTTTATCTCTATCTAGAGACTGGTAAAAAAACAATACCGAGAAGGGGATAGAATACGGGAGCGCCCGTTTTGGAACTCTAAAAGAAAAAGAAGCTCTTTTACGGTAAGAAATTTTCACATGATACGATCTTAGCACAAGATGTTCGTTTGTCATTATTAGATAAAAAAACCACCCCAATATGATAGAAATAAGAATATTGCGGTGATCGGAGGTTCAGGAAGTGGGAAGACATTTCGCTTTGTGAAACCCAATCTGATTCAGATGAATACTTCTAATATTGTAGTGGATCCTAAAGATCACTTTGGCCGAGAAAACAGGCAAACTCTTTTTAGAAACATGGCTACCAAGTAAAGGTATTAGATTTAGTCAATATGAAGAACTCAGATGGCTTCAATCCTTTTCGCTATATAGAGACAGAAAATGATTTGAATCGCATGCTGACGGTTTATTTTCAATAACACCAAAGGCTCTGGCTCCCGTAGTGATCCATTTTGGGATGAAGCTTCTATGACTTTGGTACGAGCTTTAGCCTCTTACTTGGTAGATTTCTATAATCCACCCAAAGACAAGAGAACAGCTCATAGAAGAAAGTCGTTTAAGTCAAAACAGAATACCAAAAACTTGTTGAAACGTCAAAAAAAGAAGTGGAAGAGCGAAAAAAACGAGGGCGTTATCCAAGTTTTGCTGAAATCTCAAAAACTCATTAAACACTTATCCAAGGGTGAAAACCAAGAAAAAAAGTGTCTTAGAAATTCTATTTGAAAATTATGCTAAAAAAAGTATGGGAACTGAAAAATTTTTACCATGCGAAATTGGGCAGATTTTTCAAAATTATAAGGATAAGACTCTGGATTCTGTTATAGCTGTAACCACTGCTAAATTTGCCCTCTTCAATATTCAAAGTGTCATGGATTTGACCAAAAGAGATACCCTTGATATGAAGACATGGGGCAAGGAAAAAAATCAATGGTTTACTTAGTTATCCCAGATAACGATAGTACCTTTTCGCTTTCTTTTCAGCCCTCTTTTTCAACCGTATTTCAAACCCTAACAAGACAAGCAGATATTGATTTTAAGGGTCAATTGCCTCTTCATGTGAGAGTTTTACTTAGATGAGTTCCCAAATATCGGAGAAATCCCAGATTTTGCTGAACAAACCTCAACAGTCCGTTCTCGGAACATGAGTCTCGTTCCTATTCTACAAAATATTGCCCAACTTCAAGGGCTCTATAAAGAAAAAGAAGCTTGGAAAACCATTCTTGGGAACTGTGATAGCTTAGTCTACTTAGGTGGTAATGATGAAGATACCTTTAAATTTATGAGTGGATTACTTGGTAAACAAACCATTGATGTTCGAAATACTAGTCGTTCCTTTGGCCAGACAGGTTCAGGATCCCTTTCTCATCAAAAGATTGCTCGTGATCTAATGACACCTGATGAAGTCGGAAATATGAAACGGCATGAATGCTTGGTTCGAATTGCCAATATGCCTGTCTTTAAAAGCAAAAAGTACAATTCCATTAAGCATCCAAACTGGAAATACCTAGCCAATAAAGAAACCGATGAACGGTGGTGGAACTATCAAATCAATCCTTTGAATCAAAGACAAGAAAATCATCTTGAAGGCCTTAGAATTCGTGATTTAACTTTTGAATCTAGTTTAAAATAAAAATAGAAAAGAGGAAATAGATGATTACGCATTTTAAAGGTTTTGTTTATGGAGTAGACGCTAGTGCTATGTTTGCACAAGCTATGTCTTTGTTACAGAAGGGATTGATTGCGGTTGGTGCCTTTCTCGTTGTTGTTGGGATTGTCAATCTTGCAACCAACATTAAAGACGGTGGACCAGGTGTTCGGAATGCCATTCTTGAAATTGTCGGTGGTGTTATGGTAGGGGCTGCTGGAGCCTTTGTAACCCAGATTTCAATTTAGGAGGATAAACAATGACATGAATCTTAGTTTAGTCTCACCCTTTGTTTACCTTTTGCATCTGAAAAAAATATCAGCTGAAAAATTTATTTGAAGGATTTAATGTGGATTTACAATCTACGGTAGATCTGATTAAATCTCTATCTAGCTACAATCCAACAGTTTGGACTTATATGTCTAGTATTACTAAAAAGTGTCATGCAGCCTCTTGGGAGTTGCGATTTTTATCAGTTGTTCTCATCTTAGAATTTTTCGAAGATGGCAAAGAAAAATTGCTAACTCAGGAGGTGCGATGACCTTTGAAGCATTAGCGCCGATGTTGATTAGTTATATCATGGTCGCAGTTGTAATTACCAATACAACCGTGATTGTAGAAGCCATCATCGGGATTGCGAGTCATGCCATTGAACAAGTAGCTTCGATTGTGGCTCACGGTGGGGCAAAAGTATGATACAATCTCTGGATTAAAAGGTTCAGGATTTATTGGCCGGATGATTGTGGGCTTTTTCGCCCTCCTCATTTGGCTAGTTCGGATAGTAAGTGCAGCCATGGTTAATCTTTTGGTATCTATTCGATTTATTCAACTCTACCTTATGATTCCATTTGCCCCTCTTACGATTCCAACATTTTTAAGTGATGAGTGGAAGTCTATTGGTATTGGCTATTTAAAAAATATTATGGTTTATGCGGTACAAGGGGTTCTCATTTTTCTGATTGTTTCTCTTGTTCCTTTGTTTGAATCTGCTGGGAAAATAGCTGTTTCAAATGGTGCAGGAGTCTTGCAATCACTTGCAATTATGTTTGGTAGTTTGGTACAAGCTATCTTACTGATTATTGCCCTCGTTGGTTCTCAACGTACGGCTCGCTCAATCTTAGGTATGTAATTAGATAAAGGCTAGGAAGTGATTGCTTCTTAGCCTTTTTAGAAAGGAAAGTCATGAATACACGTGTCTTTAAAGACATCTCAAAATACCAACACAGGGCTTGGTTAGGTTTCACCACAAGACAAATCATCTTTGTTTTACCAGCCTTTATTGTCACAATTATTGTTTTGGGCTTGAATCTCTTTTTCTGGCAATTTGGAGATTGGTTTGTTTACGGTTTTGTGTTTGCTTTTACCATCCCCCTCATGCTATTTGGAGTCTATAAACCCAATGATTTATATTTTGAACATTATTTGAAATACCGTCTTCATTTTGAATTAACGGTTCCCCTACGCACAATTACAGGAAAGAAAGGACCTGAACATGAAAAGAAAATCAAATACATTAAAGAAACAAAAAACTTCAATGACTAATAAAAAGGAAGAAGCTAAAGGGAAAAAAGAGGAAGTGTTACCTTCAACGGCTAATACTCTTTCCTATCAAGCCCTGTATCAAAATGGTCTGATGCAGGTGAAAGAAGATTATTTCTCACAAAGCTATTTACTTGGTGATGTCAATTACCAGACCGTTGGTTTAGAAGATAAGGGCGCAATCATTGAGAAGTATTCTGATTTGATTAACTCCCTAGATGACCAAACCAACTTCCAATTGACTATCTTTAATAAAAGATTGAATTTAGAAAAGTTTAGACAAAGTGTTTGTATGAGGAAAAAGAAGATGGATATGATACCTATCGTAAAGAATTGAATCGGATGATGAATCAGAATTTAGACAGTGGTGAAAATAATTTTTCAGCTGTGAAACTGATTAGCTTTGGTAGAAAGGATTCTAATCCCAAACAGGCTTATCGTTCCTTGTCCCAAATAGGAGAATATTTCAAGAGTGGTTTCTCAGAAATTGATGCACGATTTGAATCCTTGGCTGGAGAAGAGCGTGTCAACTTGTTGGCCGATATGCTTAGAGGAGAACACCATCTTCCTTTTTCTTACCGTGATTTAACGAAATCTGGTCAGACAACTCGTCACTTCATAGCACCTAATCTCTTGGATTTTAAAAACAAGAATTACCTACAAATCAATGACCGCTTATTGCAGATTGTCTATGTGAGAGACTACGGCATGGAATTAGGTGATCAGTTTATCCGAGATCTCATGCAAGGAGATTTGGAATTGATTGTGAGCCTCCATGCTCAAAGTTCGACCAAGGCAGATGCCATGAAGAAACTACGAACAAAGAAGACCTTGATGGAATCCCAAAAGATTGGGGAACAACAAAAACTAGCTCGTACAGGTATCTATTTGGAAAAAGTAGGTCATGTATTAGAAAGCAATATCGATGAAGCTGAAGAACTCTTAAAAACCATGACCGAGACAGGAGATAAACTATTTCAAACGGTCTTCTTGATTGGGGTCTTTGGTCAGGATGAAGAAGAACTCAAACAAGCCCTAGACACGATCCAACAAGTGGCCGGCTCAAATGACCTAATGATTGATAAACTTCCATATATGCAAGAAGCAGCCTTTAATAGTTTGCTGCCATTTGGTTGTGATTTTTTAGAGGGAGTATCACGGAGTTTATTAACGTCCAATATAGCAGTGAACTCACCTTGGACTTCAGTAGACTTACAAGATCGTAGTGGGAAATATTATGGTATCAATCAAATCTCAAGCAATATTATTACCATTGATCGTAGCCTATTAAATACACCGTCTGGTCTGATTTTAGGAACATCTGGAGCTGGGAAAGGGATGGCAACCAAGCATGAAATTATCACGACCAAAATCAAGGAATCTGGTGAAAATACTGAAATTATCATTGTGGATCCAGAAGCAGAGTACAGTGTCATTGGACGGGCTTTTGGGGGAGAAATGATTGATATTGCGCCCGATTCCCAAACCTATCTCAATGTTCTTGACTTGTCTGAGGAAAATATGGATGAAGATCCTGTAAAAGTAAAATCAGAATTTCTTTTATCCTTTATTGGCAAGTTATTGGATAGAAAAATGGATGGGAGAGAAAAATCGATTATAGACCGAGTCACCAGACTCACCTATCAGTCATTTAAAGAGCCTTCTTTGGAAGAATGGGTCTTTGTCTTGAGTCAACAACCAGAAGAAGAAGCGCAGAATTTGGCACTTGATATGGAACTGTATGTCGAAGGTTCTCTTGATATTTTTTCTCATAAGACCAATATTCAGACAGGATCTAACTTTCTTAATCTATAACGTTAAAGAAAGTTAGGAGATGAGCTGAAACAAATCGCTCTTATGGTTGTTTTTGATCAGATATGGAATCGTGTTGTTCGGAACCAAAAATTAGGGAAGAAGACCTGGATTTATTTTGATGAAATGCAGCTTCTCTTATTAGATAAATATGCCAGTGATTTCTTCTTTAAATTGTGGAGTCGTGTCAGAAAATATGGAGCCAGTCCGACTGGGATAACCCAAAATGTCGAAACCTTATTGTTAGATCCAAATGGTAGACGGATTATTGCAAATAGTGAATTTATGATTCTCCTCAAGCAAGCAAAAAATGACCGAGAAGAATTGGTTCAACTCTTAGGCTTGTCAAAAGAACTCGAAAAATACCTTGTCAATCCAGAAAAAAAGGGGCAGGACTGATAAAAGCTGGTTCAGTTGTAGTTCCCTTTAAAAATAAGATTCCTCAAGGTACTCAATTGTTTGATATCATGAGTACAGATCCTGATAAAATGGCTTCTAATTAAGGAGAAGGTAAATGAAGGATAAAAGAGAAATCATACGTGCCCGAAAGGCATTTAGAAGAAGTCTAAAAGATGAGAAGAAATTCTTGAAAAAAGGAAAGAAGGAGGTGAAGAAACAGAAAAAGATTCCGCTGTACTGGATGAAAAAAAGCATGGAAAAAAAGAGATAAAAGGAAAAAGCTGGAGGAGATGAGAGAAGCTTTCAAAGGCTAGAGTAAAACAAGCAAATGAAGACTACAATCATATTCTTCAAAATAGTCCTCCATCACTTTTGAATCGGAAAGAATTAAGAGATAGACGATTGCCTCATGCTAGGAAACGATTGAAAATAGCCAAGAAACAATTTAAGGAAGCCAAAGGTAGAAGCAAAAAGAAGAAAGAAAAAGAGTCGTAAAGAAAGAAAAAAACCAATCAAAAAAATTTTTCTACGGTCAGGAATCGAAACATAAATCTAATTTTTTCCTTCAAGGGAAGAGTTTAGAAGAATTAAAAGCTAAGAAAGAAGTCAAGGCCGCAAAAGAGAATCTAAAATCTACTAAACAAGCCTATAAGTCCAAAAAAATCAGTAGGAAAGCCAAAACTTTTCTTTATGTCCTTGGACGTGAAGGTGGAGAGTTAGCTTCAGAAAATGAAGATTTAGAAGGTTATCGCACACTTCAAGAGACCATTAGAAAAGGGAAACGCTACAGTCGGCTTTCTTATAACCTTGGAAAAGCTAGTGTCAAAACAGGACAAGCAACAGGTCGTTTTACCAAGAAAAGACTGACCAACACAAAAGAGCGATACCATCATTTTAAGGATGGAAAAGGATGGAAACTAGCGAAAGATAATCCAAGTTCCTTTAAAAATCGGTATCGAAAATTAAAGAAACAAGGTCTTACAAGTGTCCGAAATATCTATCAAAAACTAAAAGCAGCCTTTTCCTTCTTTACATTTGCGGCTGGAAATCCTGTAACCTGGATAGTTGGAGGAATAGTCTTTCTTCTTTTACTTATGATGAGCTTCTTTTTAGGATTTTCATCTGCTAGTTTGATTCAACAAGATGAATTTGAATTAACAAAAGCTTATACCCACCTAACTTGGGAAGATGCAGAACATACTCGCACAAATGACAAAGGAATTACTTATTACACAAAAGTTGATGATGTGATGGGGTATATGAACTTTAAATTCCATGACTATGAGTTACACAAACCAGTTCACTTATTTAGTTCAGAATCTTACAAGGATTATCTGTCTACTTTGTGGCATGATTTAAACGATGGGGATGATTTGAAATCCATGCAAGACCTCTATGAAACTCCTAAGTATAAACTATCGAAAGACGATCAAGAGGAAATAAAGGAACTAAAAGAAGAGGGTGTGTATGCTTCCATGCAGGAATTGGACAATCCATTTGAGGGGAAAAGCAACGAAGATAGTCTAACCATGACTTATCGTTATGGATACTATGATTTAGACGGAAAACCTACTCTTCAGGAGTATATTCTACTAGAAGCGAAGGCTCACCAAACAATTGTCGCACCAATGGATGGTGTTGTATCTCTAGACGGAGATGATGTTATTCTCACTAACGGAAAAGGAGAGAATGAGAGTCGATTGACCTTGTATTCTATTCATAATGGCCGTGCGATTGAGGGGACAAGAGTCCTAACGGGTGATATTATTGGTGAAACACCAGACGATACAGGTTTGAAAGTTTCCTATCAAAAGTATAAAAACAAGAAAGAAAAATTGGTGTATGTCAATCCGCAATTTTATTTTCCAAAAGTCATTCAACTTCAGACCACTATCTTACCAGCCATTGGTCAGTTTGGTGGGGATGAGTTTGAACGAGCAAAACATATTTATGAGTTTTTGAAATCTCAAGGGGCAAGTCCCCAAGCCATTGCGGCAATTTTAGGAAATTGGTCGGTAGAGTCTTCTATTAATCCTAAACGAGCTGAAGGAGATTATTTATCTCCTCCTGTTGGCGCTACCGATTCCTCATGGGATGATGAAAGCTGGTTAGCGATTGGAGGTCCAGCCATTTATAGTGGTGCTTATCCTAATATTCTTCATAGAGGTCTAGGTTTAGGGCAATGGACAGATACCGCAGATGGGTCAACACGGCATACAGCCTTGTTAAATTATGCACGCACCCAAAATAAGAAATGGTATGATTTAGACCTACAACTTGATTTTATGCTTCATGGGGATAGTCCTTACTATCAAAGTTGGTTAAAGGATTTCTTTAAAAATACAGGCAGTGCAGCCAATCTGGCCCAACTCTTTCTGACCTATTGGGAGGGAAATTCTGGTGACAAACTACTGGAAAGACAAACCAGAGCAACGGAATGGTATTACCAAATTGAAAAAGGCTTTAGTCAAACAAATGGAGGACAGGCAAAAAGTGATCCACAATCCCTTGAAGGGGTTCGTGGGGACTTGTATGATCATTCTGTTCCTGGTGGTGGAGATGGTATGGCCTATGCTTATGGACAATGTACATGGGGTGTTGCGGCTCGTATGAACCAGTTAGGCTTAAAATTAAAAGGTAGAAATGGAGAAAAGATTTCAATCATTAATACCATGGGAAATGGTCAAGACTGGGTTGCGACAGCTTCAAGTCTTGGTGGGGAAACGGGCTCTACACCAAGAGCAGGTGCTATTGTTTCTTTTGTAGGAGGTACACATGGTACACCAGCCAGCTATGGTCATGTGGCTTTTGTAGAGAAGGTCTATGATGATGGTTCTTTCCTTGTGTCTGAAACCAACTATGGGGGCAACCCTAACTATACCTTTAGAAAAATCTCTCAAGCAGATAGTGCCATCAGTTTTGCTTATACGACCAAATAGAAGAGTTTACACTTGAAATTGTAGCTATTTAAAGATACAATATGTCTATAAATGAGTGGTCGGCTCATGGTCAATCTGATAGTAATCTTGGACATAAGGGCCAAGCGGTGGCGGACACCAGAACAAAATCCGATAGCAATCTTGGACGTACGGGCCAAGCGGTGGCAGACACCAGAATAAACCGACTGATTAGGTGGCTTACAGGTTCAGTAAGTCATCTTTTTTATTTGAAAAAACAGTAAGAAAGCGTAAAAAATCAATTCCTGTACTAGCGTGTAATTGAAATTTTTTAGTTTTGGCGTTAGAACTGTTTCCTCAGTCCTAGCCCCTTCTCTTTTTGATAAGTATGCTTGGCAGAAAGTAGTTTGTAAATGATTCTGAGAATCTTATGAGCATAAGCAATGACGGCCTTCATCTTGCTTACTCTTTGGGAAATTCGATTATAAAAAAAAGAAAAAGTTGGATCCTTGGAATGTGCTGCAATTAATCCCGACATGGTCAAAGCCTGTTTTATTTAGCGATTTCCTTGCGTGATGTGTGAGGATTTTTTAATGCCAGCACTATAGGCTAAACATCTTTTTCTGTCATGAGTTAGCAGGCTCTGCCTGCTTAGAGTTTTACATATGCTACTATCTTAGTTATAGCTAACTTAAATTCTCATTTATTAAGTATACCTAAGTTTTATGTTTAAAGTTTGTATAGAATAGTTGTATCACTTAACAAAGCTATGTTTACGCTTTCAATCAAGCCTCATTTATGATACTATTATTGTAATAGAAAAAATTCTTAGTTCGCTAAAAACCTTTATTCGAGATCCAAAGGAAATAGAAATTTTATCCATTAAAAATACGTTTCATAAGTTACTTACTTGATATTAATAGAATTCCAATTTGTATAATTAAATCAAAGATGACACTGGAATCAGGAGGATTTATTATGGTTAATAATGTAGCTGTTAAAGTCTCAAACCTTTCAAAAGAATTTTTGTTAGGGCAAGACAAAACTGTCTCTATTTTGAAAGATGTTTCTTTATCTGTCAATTACGGGGAATTTGTATCAATACTTGGTGTCAGTGGTTCTGGAAAGTCTACTTTGCTAAGTTGCTTATCCAGTTTATCTGAACCAACAAGTGGCGAAGTTGTTATCAATGGTGTAAATCCATATACATTAAAAGAAGGGAAGCTTGCTAAATTTAGAAGGCAAGATATTGCAATTATTTTTCAAAACTATAATCTGGTACCTGCTCTGCCTGTACTAGAAAATGTTACACTTCCTCTGAGACTCTCAGGAAAGAGTGTTGATAGCAATAAAGTAAGAAAAATGTTGGATAGTTTGAATTTTAAAGCAGAACTATCATCATTAGTTGCTACCTTATCAGGTGGAGAACAGCAAAAAGTGGCTATTACTCGTGCAATAATAGCTGATAGTAAAATTATTTTTGCTGATGAGCCAACAGGAGCTCTGGACAGCGTCTCAAGAAAACTTATATTTGAAACACTTCGTAATTTAGCGAGTCAAGGAAAATGTGTTCTTATGGTCACTCATGATATTGAGTTGGCTTCAAAAACTGACAGAGCACTCATTTTAAAAGACGGAAAAATATCTCGGCAAATTATTAAACCTTCAGCTGATGAGCTCTACCAAGCACTTGAAAGTAGTAAAGATTAATTTGAGGAGGATTTATTATGCTAAAATTAATCATTTACCAATTTCAGTACTCAAAAAGACAATGGTTAGGAACAATACCATTACTATTTGTATCTAGCCTGATTGTTGGAACATCTTTATTTGGTATTGCTAGTTCAATAAATACTGCTAATATTAACGCTTCACAACTTTTTCAAATGCTAATAATTTTTGGAGGGACTACTTTATTTTTCCTTATTTCAAATAATATAAGGCTGCTAATAGATATCTTTAAAAAGGATTACCAATTATGGGCCATCTTAGGCGCAAGCAGAACTCAACTATCTTTACTAGTATCTGGACAGTTTTATTTAATGGCAGTGATTGTTAGTAGTATTGGTACAATACTTTCATTTTTTGTGACAGATAGTTACTACAAATTTTTACAAAATTTATTAGGAAGAGATGAGTTACCTGATTTAGTTATTACAGCCAACATTCAATCAATTTTATTGAGTGTTTTTATAGTCCCAACAATTGTCGGGATAGGGGCTTATTTTTATTCAAGTCGAATACTTAAAATATCATCAATATTAAAACCAAAAAAGAAAAAAAGAAAAGTTACAGTAACTGGATTTATTAACATCTCTGTTCGTTTAATCCTATGGTTACTATGTATAGGTTTGATTGTTTCAGCAAGTTTTAGTAGAAATAAAGAAATAATTGCAACACAGTCAAGCATAATATTATTTTTATTAATTATTCACATCCTTATTATTCAATCACTATCTCCATCAATTCAAGTGTTTCTAATAAAACTTTTAATGAGGATATTTCCAACTGAAAATTATGTAATCAATACAGGCTTTTGGAATCTACTATCCAATCCTAGTTATTTGAAAAGTATACAAACTTCAATGAGCATGGGAGTAACTCTCATTTCTGGGTTTATTCTTTACACCCAAAATATGTATTCATTCATGAATACAGCAAACGGTGTACTCGAAGCAAGAGCTTCCTTTATTGCTTATCTGTCTGCTCCAATTATTCTGATTATTACTAGTTCTATTTCTCTTACAATTTTATCTTCTAATAAAGATATTGAAGACATTAAACAGTTAAAGACACTGGGAGTGTCAAGATCACAACTTTTTAAAATACGTATAGGCGAGGCAATAATACATTCGGTGTTAATTTTATTAGTATCAGTAATTTTCAATTTAATTATTTTAATTTTAGTTAGCTTTATTGGCCAACTTTTAGGCCAAAGTGTAGTAGATATATCGGGTTTTTGGCAACCGAGTCTTATAGTTATTTCTTTGTTAGTTATTTTTTATAGTATTACAAAGGGATTTTATATATTTAGAGATAGATAAATTGGAGTAGTTACTGATTCAAAAGAATACAAACACGTTTCAATCATGACTTCCATTATAAAAACCTCCTGTTAACTATTTGAACAATAGAACAAGAGGCTACTAGTAAGATATTTTCATGCTCAAGGCATATTCGAGTCATCTCATGACTCTTGTTCAACCAGTTTGACATACAGGCTAGGAAAAGCCCTATTAAAGATCACGTATTGGTATTGTTCACCTTTATTATAGGCTAAACATCTTTTTCTGTCATGAGTTAGCAGGCTCTGCCTGCTTAGAGTTTTACATGTAATCTATTTTAATAGTAATGTTTTATCATTTTTAAGAGAACGCAGTTTTGGCTCGTTCTCTTTTTTGTTGTGATACTTCTTTCAAGGAATATTTGGTAGGATTGGAGTGAAAAAAGATTAACTAGGAAAGAAGGAAGTATATGGAAGCCATTTATCAACGTGATTCGGATCAAGATGGACTAACTGATGCTCAAGAATTGGCGCTAGGAACCAATCCTCTTAGCGCAGATTCTGATGGTGATGGGCGTTCAGATTTAGTGGAAATAGAAGAAGGAACCAATTCCTTAGAAAAGGATTTACAAGACATAGACCAAACAAGTATCACTGAACCGTCCTCAGTATTTATGGAAATGAAACAAAAGATTTCAGATATGATGGAGAGTCACTACAAGGAATTTATACAGGCTCTGATTAGTATTGAAACAGGGATTGAAAACCAACAAGACCTAGAAGACTTATATACTTACTACATGAGAACGGATGCCGTTTCTCTTTTATCTAGTGATTTAGAAATCAGTCCTCAAGAGGTTGAAATGGAGATAGAGTTGTAGGGGAATCATGTGATTCTCCTATTTTCGTATAGATGAAAGGAGCGAGTATGGAAGTAATACAATTATTGGCTATGTTTCGTGGAACAATTCCAAAAGATAGAGAGAAAATGGACTTATTTCTTCGTTATCAAGCGCAACATTTTGATGAGAAATGGCAGGATTTGGTAGAGAGTTTTTTGACTGAAGAGGGCAAGATAGAAGAGATACCTCATGTCTATTCGTTTCATCAAGATATTATTTCTTTCCTAGAGGCCAGTTCTGAAAATAATGACCAAGATTTAGAAAGTTACACAAGAAATTTTGGACAAGCAGGTCTAAGTAAATTATCTCAATTAAGTAATTTTGAGAAAAACTTGGTGCTAGAAGTCGCAACCTATAATCTTTTCACTCGATTTTACATCCAATCTGAAAAAGAGAAGCTAACACCATTAAGTGAGCTTGTATTTCATCAGAATCAGGATGTCAATTTAGTCAATGTCTATCGGGTTGCGAATAATCTATCTGACCGCATTAGTAGAGATATAGAGGAGTTTCTTCTAATGGTTGATTCCAAAGAACTAAAAAAAGAAGTTCTTGAGATTCATTTTGAAGAAAAAGAAGGAGATGTTCTAGCCTATTTGGGTTCAGAATTGATGGCTACTTTAGATATCGTTACGGATCTTGTCCATCATGAAGAAAACTACACACAACTCCCACTGACACAAAAGCTGAAAATTATTACTTATTTTGATGAAGTAAAGGCTATAAGAGAAAAGTCTAAGCAAGTAGAGGAAGCAGTCTTACCTTTAGATAATATTGACCAGGTAGAAGAAAATGTGGAAGTTCATTCCCTATCTAAAGTAGATAAAATTGTAGAAGAAGCTTTGAGGGTATATCCGATTGGTTCACAAGTAAGTTATAAAGGACAAGTATTTCAGTTGGTTTCAATTGAAAATGCACAGTTAAATGGCTTAGTTCGCCTAGAGCTATTCAATGATTCCAACCAGTTATTTGAAGAAAAAAACCTATCTTATACTTGAACAGTTTAGAAGAGATTGAACAAGTATTGTCTCATGTAGAACTTGAAAAAGAAGATTCAGAGATTGAGATGGATTCATCAAGTGAAAGTCAGGAAATAGATTTGTATTCCTATCTGGAAGAAGAAAAGGAAAAGGATAATGAAACAGAATCAACACCACTTATTTCAAGTATAGAAGAGTTGGATATTCCTGTTCAAGATTTTGTTTTTTTCCAGATGATTTAGAGAACTTTTATCCTAAGACAAATCGAGAAAAGATTGAAACGAATATCGCCGCAATTGAACTTGTTAAAAGATTAGAAAAAGAGGGACGACAAGCGAATCCAGAAGAACAAGAGCTACTAGCCAAGTATGTCGGCTGGGGTGGTCTTGCCAATGAATTTTTCGATGAACTCAATCCTAAGTATGAAACAGAACGTTTAACTCTTAAGAGTTTAGTAAGTAAATCAGAATACTCGACCATGAAACAAAGTTCTCTTACAGCCTATTATACAGACCCAATGATCATTCACCAGATTTGGCAAAAATTACTGGATGATGGTTTTGAGGGAGGAAGGATATTAGATCCTTCTATGGGGACTGGGAACTTCTTTGCGGCTATGCCTAGAAGTATACGAGATAAATCAGAACTCTATGGGGTTGAATTAGACAGTGTGACAGGCGCAATCGCAAAACAACTCCACCCCAATACCCATATTGAAGTGCGAGGATTTGAAGAAGTTCCCTATCAAAATAATAGTTTTGATTTAGTCTTAACGAATGTTCCTTTTGGAAATTTTCGCATTGCCGATAAAAACTATGATAAACCTTATATGATTCATGATTACTTTGTCAAACACTCACTTGATTTAGTAAGAGACGGAGGACAAGTGTCGATTATCTCATCTATTGGGACAATGGATAAGCGGACAGATAATGTCTTACAAGAGATTAAAACCAACACTCATTTTTTAGGGGGAGTTCGGTTGCCGGATACGGCTTTTAAAAAGATTGCAGGTACTCGAGTGACTACAGATCTCCTCTTTTTCCAAAAGGATCAAGCAAAGAATCTTAATGAGGAGGAACTTGTTTTTAGTGGCTCTATTCCCTTTGAGGAGGATAAGCGTGTCTGGATCAATCCTTATTTTGATGGGAAATACAATACACAAGTTTTGGGTGAATATGAGGTACGTAATTTTAATGGAGGTACTCTCAATGTTAAGGGGGTATCAGAAACATTATCTACTGACATAATGAAAGCATTAGATAATGTGGAAGCACCTAAACAAATTGACAATTCTTTGAAAGCACCTGTTTTTATTCAAGAAGAGGTGGATAATTCTATCCCAAGTCGTATACGTGAGAACTTAGCGCTCTATTCTTTTGGATATGAGGGCAATCAAATTTATTACCGAGATACGCATGGCATTCGGAAAAGTTCAAAAGTAGACGAAATTAGTTACTATGTAGACGAGAAGGGAGAGTTTAAAGCCTGGGACAGTTCTTTGTCTGAACATAAAATAGACCGATTCGTGCAACTTCATTTGACAGATGAGGAAGCACTAGATGTTTACAAGTCAGAAGAAGCGAGTAAAAGAGGGAAATATAAGGGACTGTTCAAAAAAAAACGGTCTTTTATGAAAGTCCCTTATCGGATAAGGATATTAGTCGTATTAAGGGCATGGTTGATTTGAGAGAGACCTATCAAGCCTTAATTGAAATTCAACGTCATCCAGATTATAGTCGGGATAATTTTCAGGAATTGCTTGGCAAATTGAATCGTGACTATGACCGCTTTGTAAGTCAATTTGGATACTTGAATGCCTCCGTTAATCGAAACTTATTTGATAGTGACGATAAGTATTCCTTACTAGCAAGTTTAGAAGATGAATACATTGATTCTAAAGACCAGAAAGTAAAATATAAAAAATCTTTAGCCTTTGAAAAAGCATTGGTTAGGCCGGAGAGAGTGATTACAAGAGTTTCAACGGCTTTAGATGCCTTAAACTCCAGTTTATCGGATGGTAGAGGGGTTGATTTAGACTATATGGTATCAATTTATCTTGAACATAGCCAAGCAGCTATTTTAGATGAGTTGGGTGACCAGATCTTAATGGATCCAGAAAGCTATTTAAGAGGGGAAAGAAAATATCTTTCTAAGAACCAGTTTTTGTCAGGAGATATTCTCAACAAGATAGAAGTAGTTCAACTATTAGTAGAGGAAAACAATCAAGAATGTGACTGGTCTCATGCTTTAGATTTGTTAGAATCTGTTCGCCCTCCAAGGATTCATCTGGCAGATATTGAGTTTAAAATAGGGTCACGTTGGATTCCTCAATCCGTTTATGGTAAATTTGCCTTTGAATGTTTTACCAATCGTGAATTTGAATTGTCTTCGCCTGATGTTGAACAAGTCATTGAAGTGAATCCTGTCGATGGGCAGGTTCATTTAAGGACATCATTTGCTTATCGCTATCCAAGTGCCAAAGATAGTAGTCTTGGAGTCAGTGGCTCACGTTATGATACAGGAAGAAAGATTTTTGAGAATTTACTTAATTCAAACCAACCGACGATTACTATGACTGTTACGGAAGGGGAAAAGAAAAAGACCATCACAAATTTGGAAAAAACCTCTGTTCTAAGAGCAAAAGAGCAGCATTTACAAGAACTCTTTCAAGACTTTGTCTCACGGTATCCAGAAGTTCAACAAGTCATTGAAGAAAGTTACAATCGTCTTTATAATCGAACGGTTAGTCGAGAGTATGACGGTAGCCATTTAGTCATTGATGGCTTGGCACAAAACATCAGTCTTCGTCCTCATCAAGAGAATGCCATTCAAAGAATTGTAGAAGAAAAAAGAGCCTTGTTAGCTCATGAGGTAGGTTCAGGAAAGACCTTGACCATGCTTGGTGCTGGCTTTAAATTAAAGGAGTTGGGGATGGTTCATAAGCCCTTGTATGTGGTGCCCTCTAGTTTATCTGCTCAATTTGGCCAAGAAATCATGAAATTTTTTTCCCTACTAAAAAAGGTCTTTGTGACTACTAAGAAAGATTTTTGTGAAGGCAAGAAGAAAACAGTTTGTGTCACGTATTATTACAGGAGATTACGATGCCATTGTCATTGGGGATTCTCAATTTGAAAAGATCCCTGTCAGTAAAGAAAGACAGATGAATTATATCGAGGATAAACTTAATGAACTACGAGAGATTAAAACACATTCTGAAAATAAGTATACTGTTAAAGAAGCAGAACAATCAATAAGTGGTCTAGAGAAACAATTGGAAGAACTCCAACGCTTTAATCGTGATAGTTTTATTGATTTTGAGAACTTAGGAATTGATTTTCTCTTTGTGGATGAAGCACATCACTTTAAAAATATACGTCCCATTACTGGACTTGGAAATGTAGCAGGGATTACCAATACAACTTCTAAGAAGAATGTGGATATGGAAATGAAGGTTCGACAGATTCAGGAAGAACATGATTTTAAAAATATTGTCTTTGCGACAGGAACACCTGTTTCAAATTCTATTAGTGAGTTATACACTATGATGAACTATATTCAACCAGATATCTTAAAACGCTATCAAGTTGATTACTTTGACTCTTGGGTAGGTGCTTTTGGAGAAATTCAAAACTCTATGGAATTAGCTCCTACAGGGGATAAGTACCAACCTAAGAAACGATTTAAAAAGTTTGTCAATCTACCTGAGTTGATGAAAATCTATAAAGAAACAGCCGACATTCAAACACAAGATATGTTGGATTTACCTGTTCCAGAAGCTCATATTATCCCTATTGAGAGTGAGTTAACTGAAAACCAGAAACTCTATTTAGAAGAATTAGTTATGAGGTCAGATGCTGTCAAATGTGGAACAGTTGATCCGAGCCAGGATAACATGTTAAAAATTACGGGTGAGGCGCGAAAACTAGCAATTGATATGCGTTTATTGGACTCTAGTTATAGTCTAGCAGACAATCATAAACTGCTTCAGGTAGTGGATAATGTTGAGAGAATTTATCGTGAGGGAATTGAAAATAAGGCTACTCAGATGATTTTTTCAGATATTGGCACACCTAAGAAAAAGGATAATGGCTTTGATGTTTATTCTGAAATAAAGGCTTTATTAGTTGATAGAGGAATCCCTAGTAAGGAAATTGCCTTTGTACATGATGCCAATAGTGATGAAAAGAAGAATAGTTTGTCTCGAAAGGTCAATGCAGGAGAAGTGCGGATTCTCCTTGCCTCAACTGAAAAAGGAGGAACAGGTTTAAATGTTCAGAGCAAGATGAAAGCAGTTCATCACCTGGATGTACCGTGGAGACCAAGTGACATTCAGCAACGCAATGGACGTATTATCCGACAAGGAAATGAAAACAAGGAAGTGGATATTTACCACTATATTACCAAAGGTTCGTTTGATAATTATCTATGGGCAACTCAGGAGAACAAACTCCGTTATATTAAGCAGATTATGACTTCTAAGGAGCCGATTCGTGCTGCGGAAGACATTGATGAACAGACTATGACAGCTTCTGATTTTAAGGCACTAGCAACAGGTAATCCTTATCTCAAATATAAGATGGAACTAGAGAATGATCTAACTCTATTAGAAAATCAAAGACGCGCCTTTCAACGCAGCAAGGATCACTATCGTCATACAATCTCTTACTGTGAAGAACATATACCCATTCTTGAGAAACGATTAAGCAAGTATGATGGAGATATTCAACAGTCTGAAATGTCGAAAGATCAGGCATTTACTATGACAGTAGGTAAGCAAGCTTTTGAGAAACGAGCAGAAGCAGGTGAATCCCTACACCGTCTTATCCGTCATAATCAATCTGACAGCAAAGAATTCCGTACCCTAGCCAGTTATCGAGGATTTGACATTAAAATGCTTAGTCTTCCAACAAATCAACCTCTTCCTGAAACTTTCTCTGTTAAGATTGTAGGAGAAAATCAGTATTCTGTCAGTTTAGATTTGTATTCTCCTTTGGGGACAATTCAAAGACTCCAACATACGATAGACCACATTAAAGATGACCAAGTGAAACTCAGAACTTATTGGATGAATTAAAGGATAAATGGACTACTGCTAAGGTAGAAATTGAGAAAAATTTTCCAAAGGAAGAGGATTATCGAACTAAAAAGGCCGAATACGATGTACTCGCGCCATTGATTGAAACAGAAACGGATTTAGATATTATTGATCAGGCCTTACGACAATTCCACGAAAAAGGAAAAGAAAAGCAAGAACAACTTTCTTTTGAATTGGATTAAAAAATAGATATAAATAGCGGACAAGAAAAGAAAAGCGCGGTAGAATAAAGATAGAAAGAAACGAGGTAACGATTATGATGGAAGATACCTATTATCAATTAGAAGAGGCTTTGGTACAGGGATTTCAAACACCTGAAGAATACCAAGCCTACAAGGAGCTAAAGGAACATTATGAGGAAGTGACAGGCGATTACAGCTTTTCCAAACGAGAACTCACTAGTCAATTGGAAATCGCTCTTCAGAATCACCGAGGTATGGACTTTGAAGATCATGAGAAAGAGGAGTATTTGGACTTAGTTCAAAAGCTAGAGGAATTTGATTCCTCTCTTGCCACCGATTACCGTCAGTTGATTAATTAGGAAGGAACAAGTCATGAATGATTTACTCCTTATCCCGGTAATTTTTATAGCAGTAGGAGGAATTCTCATTCTTTTATGGAGACTCTTTCTTATTGCCAGTGGACTTTTCCTTATGGGTTTTATCAGTTTTCTTATTTTCGTGGAGGTCTATGGAATTTATTTGTTCTTTACTGAACCTACTTTATATTTTGATGATATCAGACAACATGGTTTAACTAGTTTTACGGCTGTGTACCTTTTCATCAATCTGATGTTGGTTCTAGGATTTAGTTGGCGCTTCATTAACTTCATAAATAAGAAAAAAATGTGAACTTTTTAGATAGTCAAAAGACTTTATCTGAATCTAAATTCGGATAAGGTTTTTTATTTGCCTTGATTCTTTCATATACTTCATAGCTAAATTGGAGTAATAATTTATGAAAATCATTATCCTCACTATTATTACCTGTATTTATGGCTTGTCTATGTCGTTCAATATGAGAAAGAGCTCTTCTCAAATTTTCTTCTTTTAATTTGTTCATATTTATATCACAAGCTGAAGACAGCTAGTTTTGATATTTTTCTCTGAACTGTACGATTTTGCTCCTGAAATGAAGGAATCACCTTTCGTTGTGGTGTGATAAAACTTACAAGTTCTTTTTGTTATTCTTGACCTAGTTTTTATAGAAAGAAGGTCTAAGATGTTAAATAAAGTCAAAACTAAAGCCTTAATTAGTGTTGGAGCAGTGGCTGCAACTAGCTTTATTCTCATGATGGGATATACTGTTGGTCAACATTCTACTGCTAAACAAAGTCGTAAAGAGATTGAATTGGCTGCAGCTAAACTTGTAGAGGATAAACAAGCAGAAGATAAAACCAGCATTTTGTCATCGGATACAGTAAAAGAATTTTTGACTCAGTACTATACGAAAGAAAAGCTAGGGGAAAATAATACACGTATTCAACCTTATATGACTGAATCGGCTTATTCTCAAGAATTGTCAAGTCAAAATGATGCCATGAACCAAGTGTATAAGGATTATATTTTAGATTATCATTTTGAAAAAGCTGATATCTTTGTCAATCAGACTACGAATCAAGCCATTGCCATGGTCTCTTATAATGTAACCTATGTATCCGATTTAAAGAATGCCAACCAATCAAAGACCAATCAGACAGAAACCAGAACGGTTAAATTGTCCTATTCTAAACTACCTGGTAAGTTATTGGTCAATCAAGTACAGGTTTGGAAATCTGGGTTAGATGATTTAGATAAGACCACTCCCAAAGCTTTGGAAGAATCCTCATCTGTTCCATCACTGCCAAATACTACGACAAAATGATGATGTTTTATGAATATAGAAGAAAGTAAGCAAATTTCAATTCTTGATGTAGCAAGTCGTTTGGGTATCTCCTTTAAACAAGTTTCTAGCAGTGTCTATGAACATCCTGAACACGATTCATTCCGAATTTTTTCGAATACCAATACTTTTAAATGGTTTTCAAGAGATATTCAAGGTGATGTCATTGATTTTGTTCGACTTGTTAAGGGAACTTCCTTTAAAGAAGCTCTAACTTTTCTTTCTGAAGAACCTTTTCAAAAAGAAGCTGTTCAAGAAAATAGAGATAGACCATTTTATTATCCTTTAAAGAGAATAGAAGATTCTAGCTGTAGTCTGGCTAGATATTATTTAACAGAATGTAGAGGAATCTCAGAAGAAATCGTACAAAAGATGATTCAACAAGGTTTGATAGCACAAGCCAGTTGGAAAACAAATGAAACTGTTGAACCTGTTATTGTTTTTAAAAGTTTTGATCATCGTCACAAACTGCAGGCAGCAAGCTTACAAGGGATTTATAAGAATTACTCTCTTCCTAGAGAGAGGTTAAAAACGATTCTAAAAGGAAGTCATGGACATGTTGGAATATCCTTTGACATTGGTAAACCAAATAGACTGGTCTTTTGTGAATCCTTCATCGACTTGATGAGCTATTACGAACTTCATCAACAAAGTCTATCAGATGTTCGCTTGGTATCTATGGAAGGATTAAAAAGGTCTGTTGTTGCTTATCAAACTTTACGACTGATAGCTGAAGAAAATCAGAAGTTGGAATTTGGATACAGTAATACCTTCAAAGTTATTGCCTTTAATCAATACAATTCGTGATACCACCAACTATTTTGATAATCATCCTGATTTATTGACACTTGCGGTAGATTGTGATGATGCAGGAAAAGAATTTTCTGATAAGTTATCTCAATCAGGATTTCCTGTTTTCCTGGATTTCCCTGATAATGAATCTGGGAAAGAAAAAGTAGACTGGAATGATGTCCTTATAGAAAAGAAATCAGATTTACAATTGATGCTTGAGTCTGCAAAAGAGACATTGGGGAATCAACCAGTAAGACAAACCTCTCAATGTTTAGAATTGTGATAACAAAATCAAGATGTTTTAGCTAATATTAGAATGAAGGAGGATCGTATATGACCATTATTGAACGCTTAGAAGAAAAGGTCACTAGGCAAGAAAGTAAGGTAGCAAGAGAAACAGAAAAACTCGCTGCTTACAAAGAGCAACTGGAAACAGCGATGTTTGCGACGTTCAAAAGGCGTCAAAGCATCAGTCACATGAGTTTTGAAGAAGCTCTTGATCATGCCTTCGGTAGAGAAAGACAATTCGATGATTCTGAATTTAGAAAGGATGAAATGAGTGAATGACAAAAGATTGGAATTTTAATCAACCATTAGAAAGTAAATCAGAAAATCAAGAAGATCCAGATAAAATTGCGGCCTTATTTGGAAATCATCAAGGAGGTAATGATGTAAATTATGAAGCAGCTTTTCAAAAGCGCAAACAAGTACCTGTGACGGAATCAAATTCTAGTTCTAAACCCAAAGTTACAAAGGTTATAACAGGAAAAGAGACAGATATCACTACAAGTTATCAGCAACATCTTAAAAGGTTGATTGCGGATAACAATAGTGATATTCAAAAGTAGTCAAAAATAAAATTGAAGAGCTACATACTTTGATTGACACAAAGAATAAAGACAATAAGAAATTGCAGTCCATTTATGATGCGATTTCCGAATTACACTAAGCAGTCCTAATAGGCTGCTTTTTTTGAGAGGTTATAGATGTTTACAACATTTTTTTAAGAAAAAAATCAAGACAATAGTGATGTATTTAAGAAACTAATTCATCGACTATCTGATATGTCTGTCCAAGATCTTGAAAAAAATAGACCGACTGCTAGATATCATTTTTCACTTCAAATCAAGGATCAGAACAACTAAAAACAGAATCAACTTATAGAGAAGAAACCTTGGACGACATATTAAAGGAAGCTAAAAATCAACTTCATAAGGAACAATTGGAGAAGAATTTAGAGAGATTTAGGAAAGACGGAAGGAAGTAAATATTTTGGAGTTGACTACCAAGCAGGAAAAGCAACTGGGTCAGACGCAGTGGTTTCATGCTACATTATAGAGACATTTAGAATCCTTGAAAAAAGAAATCGATATTAAATTTAATTTGGGAAGTGAGCTAGACTTTGGACCTTGCAAAATAGACTCATTTTTCAAATTTTAGTAACTTTTTTGTAACTGAAGATAAATCTCAATTTGATGTTGATAACACTAAAAGTTTCATATAAATAGTTGATTTAACTGCATAATAACATTAAGTATTAATATTATTAGAGGCGATTGGTATCAATACATTAAAGTTTGGTTTATTTAGTCAGCCTTTTCCCAAAAGAGCGCAAATTGTATTGCCAAGTCTGCGATTCGGTCCTTACTATCTAAGTCCGAATGACAAGATAAGGTTCTGATATCCCATTTTTCTTCCGAGAGGTGGTCCGCCGCGTAGAAGAAATGGCAGAGTTCAAAGCCCCTAAAGGCTGCTAATGCCGCCACGGCAGAGCACTCCATATCGACGCAGATAGCTCCTGATTCCTTTCGACGCTTCATCTTGCCGATGGTTTCCCGATAGGGAGCATCGGTCGTCCAAACTTTTCCTTTTTGATACGAAACCTTGTGACTATCCAGAAAAGATTGGAAGAGAGGAATGATTCCCTTGTTTACTTCCACTTCATCACTTGCTGGAAGATAGTGGTAACTAGTCCCCTCGTCTCGAAGGGCGGATGTTGGAATGATGATGGAGGTCGCCTCAATATCTTGGTCCAAAACCCCACAAGTCCCAAAGAGAACGAGTTTTTCCATCCCAAATTGAATCAAATCCTCTATAATTCCCACACAGGAGGCAGCCCCAACTGGCGCATTAAAGACAGCAATCTGTTGGTCTCCAATAGTAATCCCATAGACAATGACTTCAAAGTTAGCCATAGATGTTCTTGTAATTTCGTCATGTTCGTAATTCTCAAGTAGGCGCGCAAAAGTTACTCTTGAAAAGCACGATATGACTACTTTGGGAAATCCTTCAATCGGTTTGTGTAAGTCTTGTGGATTAATGATAGCCTGTCGATTAGGGTCAAATTCTTCTAAAATCATCTCATATATCTCTTTTCATTTAAATTATAGTCCTATATTATATCACAATTATATTCTAGATATCTTTTTAAACCCACAAAAATAAAATTCCATTGAAAAACACCCATTGTAAAGATGGGTGTTTTTGGAGTTCTAAATATATAGACATCAATCTGCATTAAAATAATCATAAACCTCTTTAAAGAGAGTTTGCAATATTTCTTGCTCTTCTTCATCTAAATTATTTTCAGAGACTATCTCATCCAAATACTTAGGTACAGTAGAATGGTTTTTAATAGTCGATTTAGCATATCTTCCTTTCAAATGAGTCTTTTATAAAAGTTAATTTCAATATTTTATTCAGTGCAATTCCTTTTCTAGTTCATTTAGAAAGGTGATTAAAAATTGATGGCGACTTTCTGCCATTTGTTTGGCAGTCTCCGTGTTCATTTCATCTTTTAAGAGGAGCAACTTGTCATGGAAATGTTGGATGGTATCAGTAAGGGGTCTCTCTTTGTGGCCACCATAGGAAAAAGTTCGCGCAATTCCTACAGCTCCTATCGCATCCAGGCGGTCTGCATCCTGGACAATCTTGCTTTCTATGGTTTCTGGATGTTTACCGCGATTTTTGCTGAAAGAAACAGCATTGATAACCTGGCAAATCCGGTCGATTTGGTTTTGAGGAATACAAATCTCTTCTAGAAACGTGCGAGCATTCGCATTATTCTCTGTTTTAAATAATTTATAATCATCAGCATCGTGAAGAAGAGCTGACAAGCTCACTATCTCCATATCACATGGGCCTTCTGCTTGTGCGATTCTCATAGCATTGGTATAGACGCGAAGGGTATGCTCTACATCATGGCCATCCGCTCGATCAGCAAATAAAGTTTTAACATACTGCTTTGTAGCATGGATTCGTTCTTCTATCATCATTTTTCTCCTTTGTAAATCTTACTTCAATCAATTTTTATAGACTTTTTCCCTTTAGAAACCTTTAATATTTTTACTTTGGGTTCTCCTAACATAGCCTGTAAACTTAGTGCATGCATCAAATAGCTGTGTTCTCAATCGGTTATAGTATCTTGAACATACATATAAATATTTTTCATAATGCTTACTCCTCTTTGATAAATGATCGAACTATTAATTGTTTTTATTGTATCATTTTTTGTGTTTCGCTGTAATACCAATATTTTTTACTTCATCAGTAAAATAGCGACTTTTAAATATTGAACAACCTACGGAGGCTCACCGTAGGTTTGTATTTATGTTATCAACTTTCCCACAATCTAGCTTTTAGTATGAGAAAAGCGCGTGAAATCAGTGGAAATTCGTCTTAGACTAATTTCCACTGGTTTTCTTTTTCTTGATATATAAGGGTTCAAAAGCGAAAAGACTCAGAAAAAAGTGCACGACAAATAGCTCTAAAACAGAGTCGTCTTAGAGTAAATTCCAGTTGCTAGCGTTTAGTGTGAGACTTTTCGAATCAAACAAACTATTGTATAACAAATAAAAAAATGGTATAATTAAAGCGCTTTCTAAAGTAAATATATTAGTGAAGTGAAAACCATGAAGAATTAGCAAAAAGTTGTTATATTGGCTAGTTTATTATCAATTGGTCTTTTCAATCCAGTGTATCTGTTGTGATAGTCACTAAAAGTTATCGGTATGATTGTAACACCTACTATAAGTCTAGTATGAATTACCACAGACATAGCTATATTAACATCTCGTCGTGATCTCATTATGAAATATAAAGTTTGTTCTGACGGAATTTATATCGTTATGAGATCATAATCTACTATAGCGGAGACTTTTAATCCTTAAAGAGTGAGAAAAGGAGGGTTTGATATGTTAAGGCTTAATCATGTTACCTTAAAAACGCGACAAGTCATCTTACAAAATGTAGATTTCACCTTTGAGAAAGGTAGGATTTATGGAGTTCTTGCTATCAATGGATCTGGAAAGACGACACTGTTTCGCGCCCTTAGCAACTTAATTCCCATAAGTAGTGGAAATTTCGCAGTCCCTCCTTCTTTATTTTATTATGAAAGTGTTGAATGGCTGGATGGTAACCTAAGTGGGATGGACTACCTTCGTCTTATAAAAAACATCTGGAAGTCAGACCTGAATTTGAGGGATGAAATCGCCTACTGGGAAATGTCTGATTATATCAGCCTTCCCATTCGCAAGTATTCCTTAGGCATGAAGCAACGCTTGGTGATTGCCATGTATTTTCTCAGTCAGGTGAAATGTTGGCTCATGGATGAGATTACAAATGGCTTAGATGAGTATTATCGACAGAAATTTTTTGATAGGCTAGTACAAATCGATAGACAAGAGCAACTGGTTCTTTTAAGTTCCCACTACAAAGAGGAACTAGTTGATGTCTGCGATAGAATAGTAACCATTCGTCAGGGACAGATAGAAGAGGTTTAGTTTATGAAAGATGTTAGTCTATTTTTATTGAAAAAAGTTTTCAAAAGTCGCTTAAACTGGATTATCTTAGCTTTATTTGTATCTGTACTCGGTGTCACCTTTTATTTCAATAGTCGGACTGCAAACTCAGTTAGCTTGGAGGGAGAGTTGGAAACTCGTCTTGTAGCAATTGAGAGAGTCATCAATGAATATGAAGAGAAACTCTCCCAAATATCTGACACCAGCTCGGAGGAATACCAAATTGCTAAAAATAATTTAGACGTGCAAAAAAATCATTTGACTCAAAAGACAGAAATTCTGACTTTATTAAAAGAAGGGCGATGGAAAGAAGCCTACTATTTGCAGTGGCAAGATGAAGAGAAGAATTATGAAAGGATATCAAATACCCCGACTTCTAGCTCTGAACTAAAAATGGGGGTTGACCGCGAGCGAAAGATTTACCAAGCCTTATATCCCTTGAACATAAAAGCGCACAATTTAGATTATCCGACCCACGGGATTGATCAGATTGTCTGGATTTTAGAGGTTATCATCCCAAGCTTGTTTGTGATTGCTATTATTTTTATGCTAACACAACTATTTGCAGAAAGATATCAAAAATCATCTGGACACAGCTCAGTTATATCCTTTTTTTCAAAAAGTGATATTTGCAATGTCCTCTCTTGGAGTTGGAGTGGGCTATGTAACTGTGCTGTTTATCGGAATCAGCGGATTTTCTTTTCTAGTGGGAAGTCTGATAAGTGGCTTTGGACAGTTAAATTATCCCTACCCGATTTATAGCTTAGTGAATCAAGAGGTAACTATTGGAAAGATACAAGATGTGTTATTTCCTAGCTTGCTCTTAACTTTCTTGGCTTTTATCGTTATTGTGGAAGTCGTTTACTTGATTGCTTACTTTTTCAAGCAAAAAATGCCTGTCCTCTTTATTTCCTTAATTGGGATAGTTGGCTTATTGTTTGGTATCCAAACCATTCAGCCTCTTCAGAGGATTGCGCATCTGATTCCCTTTACTTACTTGCGTTCAGTGGAGATTTTGTCTGGAAGATTACCTAAGCAGATTGATAATGTCAATCTAAATTGGGGCATGGGGGTGGTCTTACTGCCTTGCACTATAATTCTTTTACTAGTGGGGGTTCTATTTATTGAAAGATGGGGAAGTTCACAGAAAAAAGAATTTTTTAATAGATCCTAGCTTTCCTATAGGGAAAATAAGTATAAACTAACATAGAGAGGAATCAACTTGATTCTCTTTTTGATTCGAAAACCAAGCCAAAAATACAAACACAAACTTTTCAAAAAAAATTTAGAAAGTCCTATTCTTTTAAACAATTATCCATTCACAACCAATCTTTTTGTAATATAATGCAAATAGAGAAGATTTATCAATCAAAAACAGGAGAGGAGTTACAAAAAAATAGCAGTAGTATCATTAGAAAAATAATATAAAAACTATATAGTTCAGAATTATTTCATGCATTATTAAAAAGCCTCCAATTATAAATTGGATGAGCGTATTGCTCAGACTGTTGCAGAAGGCTATGCTCGTAATCTAGATTATTCTGATCCAGAACTGATGCATGTTGGTGTAACTTCGGTTGCTAACAATCTGCTTACAAAAATTAAACAAGAGTATTTTAATGTATAGTATTTTGAGAAAAGCCACCTAAAAAGAAATAACTCTTTAGGTGGCTTTTATAGAAGGAAAGTTTAGATAGAAAAAAACAAGAAATAACGCACCAATTTTTGGTGCGTTCTGCTTTTTATGCTATAATGGAATTATAAAAATAAAGGAGTTTACCATGATTGGAAAGAACATAAAATCCTTACGTAAATCACATGACTTAACACAACCCGAATTTGCACGGATTGTAGGTATTTCTCGAAATAGCTTGAGCCGTTATGAAAATGGAACGAGTTCAGTCTCTACCGAATTAATAGACATCATTTGTCAGAAGTTTAATGTATCTTATGTCGATATTGTAGGAGAAGATAAAATGCTCAATCCTGTTGAAGACTATGAATTGACTTTAAAAATTGAAATTGTGAAAGAAAGAGGTGCTAATCTTTTATCTCGACTCTATCGTTATCAAGATAGTCAGGGAATTAGCATTGATGATGAATTTAATCCTTGGATTTTAATGAGTGATGATCTATCTGACTTGATTCATACGAATATCTATTTAGTAGAAACTTTTGATGAAATAGAGAGATATAGCGGTTATTTGGATGGAATTGAACGTATGTTAGAGATATCTGAAAAACGGATGGTAGCCTAATGGAAATCCAAGATTATACCGATAGTGAATTCAAACATGCTTTTAGAGCGGAACCTTCGCTCACTGACAAGAGGAAAAAAAGTCCAGTAAGCAACCTATAGCGATTTTTGCTTGGAGGGCAAAGTGGTGCCGGTAAGACTACAATTCATCGTATTAAACAGAAAGAATTTCAAGGAAATATTGTTATCATAGATGGTGATAGTTTTCGTTCTCAGCATCCACACTATTTAGAACTGCAGCAAGAATATGGCAAAGACAGTGTAGAATACACCAAAAGATTTTTGCAGGAAAAAAATGGTAGAGTCTTTAGTAACAAAAATTGAGTCATTTGGGATACAATCTTTTGATAGAGGGAACTTTACGAACAGTTGATGTTCCAAAAGAAAAACGGCACAACTCTTGAAAAAAATAAGGGATATGAAGTACAATTAACCTTGATTGCGACAAAGCCTAAGCTGTCCTATCTGAGCACTCTTATCCGATACGAAGAACTGTATGCTATCAATCCAAATCAAGCACGCGCAACTTCAAAAAGAACATCATGATTTTCATTGTAAATCATCTAGTTGATAATACACGGCAATTGGAAGAACTAGCTATCTTTGAAAGAATTCAAATTTATCAACGAGATAGAAGTTGTGTATATGATTCAAAAGAAGGTAAGACTTCAGCAGCAGATATTCTTCAAGACTTACTGTTTGGCAAGTGGAGTCAGGTAGAGAAAGAGATGTTGAAGGTGGGGGAAAAGAGACTTAATGAATTACTTGAAAAATAAACAATTTATATTTTTAGGAGAGTAGAAGTGAGAGGGTTTAATAACAAGATAAAGTCTGTTTATCAAGAACTAACAAATTCCAAAGAGAAATTCGGTAGCTTTCACAAGACTTTAATTCATTTGCATACACCTGTTTCTTATGATTACAAGCTATTTTCTAATTGGACTGCAACGAAATATAGAAAAATTACTGAAGATGAACTATATGATATATTTTTTTGAAAATAAGAAAAATAAAAGTTGATAAGACAATTTTTTTAGTAATTTTGATAAGGTTGTTTTTCTAGTTCAAAAAGAATATATTAGTTTTCTTATGTTAGCAGAGGCAATCATAAAAAAATGGAATAGAAATAGTTGTAGTAACTGATCATAATACTACCAAAGGTATTAAAAAGTTGCAAAAGGCAGTCTCAATCATAATGCAAACTTATCCGAATTATGATATACATCCTCATATTTTACATGGAGTAGAAATTAGTGCAGCGGATAAATTGCATATTGTATGTATATATGATTATGAACAAGAGTCATGGGTTAATCAATGGTTAAGTGAAAATATTATAAGTGAGAAAGATGGAAGTTATCAACATTCACTGACTATAATGAAGGATTTCAATAATCAAAAAATAGTTAACTATATTGCTCATTTCAATAGTTATGACATTTTGAAAAAAGGTTCTCACTTATCAGGTGCATATAAACGAAAAATTTTTTCTAAAGAAAATACACGATTTATTGGAGTTAAAAAAATATAAATTCTATTGAAGGTTCTAGAAAAAAACTATTAGCAGATTTTTAATTGTGAGCCCAACTTTCTATTAGATAATGATTCTCACGAAATTGATTCACTCGGGAAGAACAATCTGTGGTTGAAAAGGTGGAAAAAAATTTCTTTCAAGATGTTTCAAGAAGCATTGTTTGATTATAACGTATCAGTTAGTTTATGTGAGCCAAGCTTTAAACAAAAGTCTTATATAAAAGGATTATATATAGAAAATCGTGGGGGAAATAGAAGCTTTCTTGCAGGTGATAAATTAAAAAAAGATAAAGACTTCTTTTTAACATTTTCACCATCTATGAATTGTTTAATTGGAGGGAGAGGTACAGGGAAAAGCACATTAATTGATATGCTACAATTTGTACTTTCTCAAGATTGTGATAAGCAAAGCAAATTGGAATTTCTATGTAACCATGCAAATGCTTTTGTACTCTATGTTTTAGAAGAAACTGAATATATTATTGAAGTTAGTTTGCCAGATGTCAAACAAGAAAATAAGGATAATATTTTACAATATTATGGGCAAAATCGAGAGAATAGGTTTGGCTATTCTTATAGATTTAATTCTGACTCTATTAAAGAATGGACACGGTCTCAGTACACAAAAAGTTTATAAAGTTGAAGGTAACTATTTTTAGATTAGTTGATAAAACTAGAATTTTTAGAGAAAAATGTTTGATAGGAGATATTCTGTTAATGAGTTAGTTAGAACAGCTGACGGTGAAAAAAATTACAGAATTTATTTCTAATTTAATGATAAAAAAATAAAAAAATTACCGAGACCAGACTATGGGCTAAGAACTCAGACACTCGAATCGTTTGAAGTAAAATTAAAGGAACTTGATGAATATTTAAAACAGCGGAAGCAATTAATACTCGAAATTATTGAGGATTTTAATGAAACTCAGATTGGTAAGTTAAGAATTTGTTATGAGCAAATTGATAGATGGGAAGAACCGCATTTCGAAAGTTATCTTTTTCAAGAATAGTCGTTCTTCGTTTGATAATTATAGAATTAGTATGCAAGATGTAGCAGACGTTTTTATATCTTATCTATCGGGAATTAGGAATGAAAAGAATTTGTTAAAGTCATTGTAAGACAAAAATATCCCTAATAAGTATTTTTATGCTTTTTAAAAAAGTATCTCTGAAGATAATTTTGCAAAACAAGAAAATAATTGGAGAGATAAATCTGAAAATTAATGAATACAACATTACGCATTTAAAAACGAGTATCTACTCTTTAATTGAGAATAGTAGTTTATTAAATGAGTTTAAAAGAGTTTTAAAAGCGCATGTAGCTAATGAAAGGTTATTTTTGGAATTTAATATTAACTCCAAAGAAACCTCACACCAACTTGATATTCTCTATAAAGAAGTTGGTGTATTAAGTTTGAGGACAAAAAAAGTTGTAGCCATGCTTGATTTTCTATTAGCGTATAGTGATTATTCTAAAGACTTCAGACCATTGATTATTGATCAGCCTGAAGATAATCTAGACAATCGTTATATTTACAGGCATTTAGTTCAGCAGTTTAGAGATGTGAAAGCTCAACGTCAAATTATTTTAGCAACACATAATGCTACAATTGTAACAAATTCTATGACAGATCAAGTTGTTATTATGGAGTCAGATGGAGTTAACGGATGGATTGAATCACAGGGATATGTTAGTGAAAAATATATAAAAAATCATATCATCAATCAATTAGAGGGAGGGAAAGATTCCTTCAAGCATAAAATGTCTATATATGAGACGGCTTTATCAGAGTAGAACCAGAAAAAGTAGGTTAGAAATTTAGCCTACTTTTTTCTTTGTTCGACAGGCATAGTGTACATCTGAGGTCCAAGTCCTCTGTGGATATCTGCTGCAGATGAAACCAATAGCGACTCCTAAGGGTGAATATCGTGGGGTAGGGGGGGAGAGGAAGGAATTAGCGGAATCGAGGCTCTATAAACGGAATCGTGACTTGAAGCCATATATCGGATGAGGAACTCTAAAATCCAAATAGGTGTCGTAACCTATATACGTAAATTACGAGAGTAAACTAGGAAAGATGTACGGCTTATTCCGTGAGCGTTTAGGACGTAGTACAACGAATCATGGGAGTCAGCTGAACCCATAGCATTGAAGAAATTTCTGTAATGGAAATGGAGCGAAGGGTGAATAACTAAATGAATATCTCTCTAATTAAATTTGTCAATCCTAATTCCTGGCCTGAAAAGACAGTGAACTGAAAACGTAAATGATGGAAGCTGATTATAAATATAGGACGGCACTGATAGAACGAATTGTAAAATGAGAAGATGAGTGAGAATAATGCTTTCGTTAAAACTTAGTTGGCCCGCTGTGTGCCGAACGGTACGCACAGTGGTGTGAGAGGGGCTAGAGATTAGTCCCTAATCGATCTGTGATAACTTCTTCAAATAATCCTTGTTATCCTAATACTATTCCTAAGAAAATCAATTTTTGATTTTCTATGGGGGTTTGGGGGCGAAGTCACCAAGTTATCTTATCGTTGGCTGTCAAAACTAGAAGGTTTTGATAGGCTGGCGATATGATTTTTGGGATATTGTGGACACAATATCTGAGCTCGCAAAGCCTTACAGAATGCTGAATTTTGATTTGCAAGTTTCCCGTGATTGACACGGAGTCGGGGATCGTACGACCATGCATGAAAGTGAGGAAATAGTATGCCAGAACAATACAGAGACATTCGTAAAGAGGTTAATTTGACCGCAAATGAATTAGAAATGATTGACGTAATGATGAAAAATAAAGGATTTGAACACTTTTCTTCATTTGCCAGAAACAAGTTACTGGAGGATGAGTTAGAAATGACTGCTGAAAAGTGGTTCACCTTCTGGCAATCTCAAAAGTTGGAACAAATCAGTCGTGATGTTTATGAGATTTTAATCTTATCAAGGGCAAAAAATCAAGTCACCCAAGAACATGTATCCATTCTCTTAACCTGTGTGCAGGAATTGATTCAAGAAATAGGGAACTCCATTCCTCTCAGTCAAGACTTCCGTAAAAAATACATGAGGTAGGCACATGGAAAATCGTTACCGAAACAATCTAAAGAAAGTTTTCCTGTCTGATAGCGAATTGGATCGAGTTGAAACATTGTATCGACCAAAGCGGTTGTCAATCTTTTTCAGAATATGCTCGACGAACCCTACTCGATCCTGGTATGAATTTCATCACCATTGATACAACTGGTTATCAAGATTTGGTGTTTGAGTTGAAGAGGATTGGCAACAATATTAATCAGATTGCCCGAAGTGTAAACCAATCTCAGTTAATTTCAAATGATGAATTGCAGAACTTGAAAAAAGGAATCTCCGAATTGATAAGAGAGGTAGAGAAAGAGTTTAGTATTCAAGCTAAAAAGTTGAGGAAGTTTCATGGTCATCACTAAACATTTTACCGTTCACGGAAAGAGTTATCGCAAAAAAATCATCAAGTATATTCTTAATCCTGAGAAGACCAAGAATCTTGCATTGGTATCGGACTATGGTATGAGGAATTTTCTGGATTTTCCTAGCTATGAGGAGATGGTGCAGATGTATCATGAAAATTTTATCAACAATGACACGCTTTACGATTTTCGACACGATAGGCTGGAGGAGAAACAACGACAAATCCATGCTCACCATATTATTCAGTCCTTTTCGCCAGAGGACAATCTCACTCCTGAACAAATCAATCAGATTGGTTATGAGACCATGAAAGAATTGACTGGTGGAAAGTTTCGCTTTATCGTTACGACCCACGTTGATAAAAACCATCTGCATAATCACATCATTATAAACTCGGTTGACAGCAATTCTGACAAAAAACTTAAGTGGGATTATAAAGTGGAGCGAAATCTTCGAATGATTTCAGATAGATTTTCTAAAATTGCAGGGGCGAAAATTATAGAGAATCGCTATTCTCACCAGCAGTATGAAGTTTATCGCAAGACCAATCACAAGTATGAACTCAAGCAGCGACTCTATTTTTTGATGGAACATTCTAGAGACTTTGAGGATTTCAAAAAGAATGCTCCACTACTACATGTAGAAATGGATTTTAGCCACAAGCATGCGACCTTTCTTATGACGGACTCATCCATGAAACAGGTGGTGCGTGGCAATAAACTCAATCGCAAGCAACCTTATACAGAAGAATTTTTTAAGAATTACTTTGCCAAAAGGGAAATGGAAGAACTCATGGAATTTCTCTTATCAAAGGCTGAGAATATAGATGACTTGATTGAAACTGCGAAACTTTTTGATCTAACTATCATTCCCAAACAAAAGCATGTGTATTTCCAGTTGGCAGGAGTGGAGGTGAAAGAGACAGAACTAGACCAGAAAAATCTTTATGGTGTAGAATTTTTCCAAGATTATTTTGAGAGTAGAAAAGATTGGCAAAATCCAGAAATTGAGGATTTGGTTCAATTTTATCAAGAAGAAAAATTTTCCAAAGAAAAAGAACTCCCAAGAGATGAGAAGTTCTGGGAATCCTATCAAGAGTTCAAGAGCAACAGAGATGCCGTTCATGAGTTTGAGGTAGAGTTGTCACTCAATCAAATTGAAAAAGTAGTAGATGATGGTATTTACATCAAGGTCAAGTTTGGTATTCGTCAGGAGGGGCTTATCTTTGTGCCGAATATGCAGCTCGATATTGAAGAGGAGAAGGTGAAAGTTTTTATTAGAGAAACTAGCTCCTACTATGTCTATCATAAAGACGATCCTGAGAAGAATCGCTACATGAAAGGTCGAACCTTGATTAGACAGTTCAGCTCTGAAAAATCAAACGATTCCATTCCGCAGAAAAACGACAGTCGATATGATTAAAGAGAAGATTGAGGAAGTGTATACTTTACTTGAGCTGGATATGGATAAGCACTCTTATATTACAATTAAAGATGATTTAATTCATGAATTGGCAGCTTCAGAATTGAGAATCAATGCTTTGCAAGAACGAGTGACAACCTTAAATCAAGTAGCAGAATATTTACTGGCTTCAGTTGAAAATAAGCAAAAAATGAAATTGAATCTTTCAAAATTGAATATAACTGATAAAATTGGCATTGATGTTGTTGAGAAGGAATTGAATGAGTTAGGTATCCAGATAGAATTAGAGAGCAATAGATATGAAAATATCGTATTTAAAGTGAATAAGTTTATCAATCGTTTGAGTAAGAAAATTTCAAAAGAAGAAGGGATATGTTTTCAAAAATAGGAACCCAGACAACCATTATATAAAAATGTGTATCTTTTTATAAAAACATATTTGGAATTATGATAATTTTTTTATTGCATCAGTCGTAGATTTAGTTATCACATACGATACAAAAAAATCATTATTTTGAGCAAATATCTCCTTATATTTATTCACTTGTTTCCTTACTAGTTTTTTTATTGATTTGTTGGATAAATTCAACTGCTCAATGGTTTTATCTTATCGTTTACTCTTATTTATCATTTTTTTCTTTTCAATCTCTTTTGCCAAGATGAACCTGACTTCAACTATCAAACTGGAGCAGGTGGAGAAAGAAATCGAAGAAAAATCAAAGATTTATGACTAAATGGATAGATGATTATGAATATAAGGTTAGGGAGATTAGAGAATTTTATCAATATACTTGATAACACAAGAAATCAAAAATGTTACCAAATTAGAACGGGAAACAAAAATCAGTATAGTTATTTGAGATACCATGGAAAAAAACTATAAGGCTGATAGTATTAATTTCACTATCAGCCTTACAGGTTATTTAACGTTTCAGAAAAACTATAATGTCAAGATTAACTAAACAGTATCTAATTCTTTCAAATAATTTTCTATCTTCATCAACATTAAAGGATCGTTATAAATCTTACATAACTCTTTTTGCTTCTATATAATAATTTTTTTGACTTGTTCTTTGTCTAGAAATTTGGCTCCAGCATTTCCTACAAGAATAAGTAGGGGAGCCAGTTGGTAACTTGTCTGTCTTTGTTTACAGAGTTCAATCGTCTCAAGAGCTTCTTGGATGGCTTCGTTATATTTTTCCTTTGACACTAGGTAGTGAGCGCAGTTGTAACGAACTCTGATGTAGCCAAATAAAAAAACTCTTGATGCTCAAAATTTTTTGTCTGATATAACTCCATTAAATGAGAGTAGTTTGCCTCATATTCTTGTTCACGACCCACTAAGGAATAGAAATTAGATAGAGTATTCAATACCTTTAAATAAATCAGAGTATTTGAGGAGACTTTTTAATAATATATTTTTCCAATGAAGAAATAGCCTCACACTTACTGTCATATTGATAGAAGTCAATAATAGCTTTGATCCATTCAAGGTAAGTTCGGTCTTCTAGTGTTAGAAAAAGTACTTCGTTCAATCTCTATTCTATAAATATATTCCAAATCATCATAATTTCTGTCATCTAATAGGCGAGCAGATAATTGCTTGAAATTAGAGAGGTTAGATTTAATTTCAATTTGTTCATTAAAAAAATAATCTAATGGTACTTCAAGTCGTTGTGAGAGTTTGAACAAAAAGGTCTGCAGAGGGAAATGAAATGCCCTCTCTCAATTTTACTAATCTGGCTTTGTTCACAAATTCCTTCTGCAAGAGTTTGTTGGGAGAGTCCTAGCTCTTTTCTTTTTTTAATCTGAATTTCTCTGCGAGTGTATTCATTAAAGATAATAAACCTTCCTATTTGCTTAATTTCATTATAAAAATTTTTTTAGTTCAAAAATAGCAAATTAAAGGAATATAATATTCTTTATGGTAATAAAAAAATTAAAAAAAGTTCAATAAACAATAAAAAAATTGGCTAAATAAAAAAATATATGTTAGAATAAAAAAACAAGGAAACAGAAAGGGGTTTCATTGTATGAGAAAAAAACGTGGAATTAAAAAAATTAGTTACATTTGCATTACTAGGTGTTTTTTTATGTTTAGTAATACAATTCCTTACCAACAGTTTATTCAGAAGAATAAACAATTGGAGATTCGAGTGCAATCACAAAAAAATCGAATGGTCTTGATGTTGGGAAGACTGATTGATTTCGTATTACTTTAAAAATTCAACTATTTAGAGAAAGGTATTTTGATGAGAGCTTGTAACAATACCAGATAAATATAAGAATGGAGATGTTTGATAAAAATGCTTTTATAGCTAACCAACTGTTGAAAAATTATGAGTTACAAAAATCTAAAGTATTTAAGATTGGTTTATAAAAAAATTTAAGAAGATTCTTTTTATCAATAGTTTAGTAAAGCTTGTTAGTTTATAGAAGGCAGGGGTATTTTTGCCCTCTATTTTAGAATAAGGAGTGCACTATGAAAAAATTATTTATACTCATATCCAACCTGCTTGCTAGTTTGTTCTTTGTTTGGGTATTTACCATTTGGACTGATACATATGTCTCCCATTATTACCCCAACGTTGTTGTACGTGATTCTTCCCCTGAAACAACTTTTCAGCATGTTGCTACACGCTTGGAAAAACTAGCAGAAGAAACGGATAGCTTTATTGCGATTCAACACCAAGATCCTAACTCAGAAGGTACTACAGTTTTTTCTTATACGACCTTTGGGAACGGAAAGTTACCTGATGGGCTTCAGGAAAAAAAACTAGAAGATGCTCAAAGTAGTAGTGTTGAAACAAACTATTTTGTATTCGATGGACACCTAGATATTCACTTGCTAAAGGAGGAGCTAAGTCAACTTGGCTTGACTAACATGCACCTGACAATTCCATCTAAACTATCTACGTTAATGGCTATCTTTAGTAACGGATTTCAGTTAATCAGTCTATTGATTTTCATCTTAACCTTTGGAGCACTGACTTTAATTAGTCAAATTAGCCAATTACGGTCGTCGGGCATTCGCCTCATTTCAGGAGAGAAACGGTGGTCCATTTTCCTTAGACCAGTTGGTGAGGATTTGAAAGGGATAGCTGTTGGTTTCAGTTTAGCTGGTGTGCTCGCCATTCTTATGCAAAAAATTCTGTCGCTTCCAACGCAATCCCTAATGACCATAGGAGAAGGCTTGCTCAGTTATAATCTCATCTTGTTGTCAATCTCCCTGTTTTTCGCTCAACTCTTCGCAGTTGGGATAAAAAAGATACACCTGATGCAGATTATAAAAGGGCAAGTGCCTGTCAGAGGAATCATTAGTTTAATTTTAATCGGTCAACTATTAGCGATTATTATTGTAACGCTGGGAATAGGGAGTAGTTTAAAGTATTCCCAAGCCTGGCAACAGCATCGGATTGGACAAGAGGTTTGGAGTCAGGAAAGGCAACTGACTATCCTATCAATCAGCCGTGAAGGAACGAGTCCTGGTTTTGATGAACAAGCTCAAAGGAAATTCAGAACTTGGTATCAATTGATGGATCTGGCTGTTTCAGAACAAAAGGCTTTCTTATCTAGACACCAGTTAATTGACCGTACTTTGCAAAATGGCATGGCTTCCTCCAAAAACTTGACAACCTCTACAGAATGGTACGATTACAGCCCGAATGGCAATGTCCTTATCGTCACACCGCAATACTTGGAGCGTCAAAACATTCCTGTAGATACAACTATTAAGCAAAAGATGAATCACCTTGATGTAGGGGAGTTTGTCTTATTGCTGCCTGAACACCTCCGTTCAGAGGAAGAACATTATAAATCTGTTTTTGAAGACGACTTAACCAGTCGCATGTCTAGTCGAGATGAACGACAGCAAATGACTGCTACGGTAGGTTATTTGGAATCAGGTCAGGATCGTTTTGTGTATAATACGACCCCTATTTCTTACCAGCAGTTTTTGAAAGATCCAATCATCATTGTTATAACACCCCAATCAACTGGTCCACAGTCCATTTTGTTTTGGGTAGACGCAGTACAGAACTACGTTCTCTTTAATCAATTGTCTGATGCCCAGGAGCTTATCCAGAGACAAGGCATTGAAAATTGGGTCTCAGAAATGCAAACAGGTTACCACAACTACATCACATTATTGGATAATATCCAGAGGGAACGTTGGGTAATGCTAGCAGGAGCTGTGCTTGGGATTGCAACTTCAATATTGTTGTTTAACACTATGAATAGGCTCTACTTTGAAGAATTTAGACGTGCCATTTTTATCAAACGCATTGCAGGTCTCAGGTTCTTAGAAATCCATCGCACTTATATCTTTGCTCAACTGGGTGTGTTTTTACTGGGATTTGTTGCGAGTGTATTTCTTATGGTAGAGATACTAGTTGCTTTTCTTAGTCTCGTTACTCTTTTACTGGTCTATCTCTTTTTACAGTTACATGTCCAAATGCAGAAAGAAAACAAGATGTCCATGCTTGTTTTGAAGGGAGGTTAATATGATTGAACTTAAACAGGTGAGTAAATCTTTTGGAGAACGAGAGTTATTTTCGAATCTTTCAATGACATTTGAGGCTGGAAAAGTCTATGCCTTAATTGGTTCAAGTGGTAGCGGAAAAACAACCTTGATGAACATGATTGGGAAATTAGAATCTTATGATGGAACGATTTTTTACCGAGGTAAAGACTTGGCCAATTATAAATCGAGTGATTTTTTCCGTCACGAATTGGGCTACCTCTTCCAGAACTTTGGCTTAATTGAAAACCAAAGTATTGAAGAAAACCTTAAGCTAGGTCTCATTGGTCAAAAGTTGAGTCGGTCGGAACAGCGGTTGAGGCAGAAGCAGGCTTTAGAACAGGTCGGCCTGGCTTATCTTGACCTAGATAAGCGCATCTTTGAGTTATCGGGCGGAGAATCGCAACGGGTTGCCTTGGCAAAAGTTATCTTAAAGAATCCACCCCTTATTCTGGCAGATGAGCCAACAGCTTCAATAGACCCAGCAACCTCTCAGTTGATTATGGAGATTTTGCTATCTCTTCGAGATGATAATAGGCTAATCATTATCGCAACACATAATCCGGCAATTTGGGAGATGGCTGATGAAGTGATCACGATGGATCATCTGAAATAAAAATCCTTGTTTTTAATTGCACGATGAGTTACTGAAATATTATCATGAATCAATAATTGGAGTTAATTTAGAATTGTACTTTATTAATATTGAGGTAACTTTTTCTTGATAAAGGAAGAAAAAGTATAGAAATAAGTCTTGAAAAAAACTGCATTTGAAGAATTATTTTTGATTATATTGTTTCGGATGACAATTGCTATTGAAGATTCGTACTCAGGGATACAGGTATCAACTAGTGCTGGTATTGATATTGGATATTACGATTACCCATTGCCTTTATTTAATGCTAAGGCAAATTGGAAGGCTGGAAGTATGCAAGAAGTATTGAACGTAATTCAATCACAACATGAGTTTTAAAACGTCTAGACGTACTTAGAAAAAAATAAAAAAAGCGATAGAGCAATTTGCTCTTTCGCTTTTTTTATTTTTCTAAAAACAGCGGTAAAAATACATGATTTTTCACTCTTAATAGTGAAGTCTAAAAATTGAGAGAGTTTTATGAAAAATCGTTCACCGCCATTTCCTACCTTATCAAATTTATATAAGGAGGAATAAAATGGTGTATTTTATCTATGTGAATGGGTTAAAAGTCCCTGTTTCCAAAAGAAGCTCTTGTATGATTAATTTGTGAACATTTTCCTATAATTTTTGTAATATTTTTGAGACTATAATATATTAGATAAACATGTCTTTTTGTGTTTCACTTTATTTTACAATAAGACTAATTTTTTTGAAGTCAGTAATTTTAAATAGTTGATAAAATATTTGCTCTCAGACGGTTAATAGATATGCTTATGAGAAGCGTTTAATAAATTAATTTTTAGTTCAAAAATGTCCAGTTTGGACACTTTGAAAGATTTCCTAGTTTTATATATTATACTTTTCTCAGGAGAAAGCTAGATGTACAGACGTTTGAGAGATTTGAGGGAAGATCACGATTTGACCCAAAAACAAATAGCTAAAAATACTTTCGTTTACAAACTCAGCTTATGCTAAAAATTGAACGGGGTGAGCATGCCTTGACGGCAGATGTATTGGTAACTCTCTCAAACTTTTACGATGTCAGTACAGACTATCTATTGGGATTGACAGATTTTTCCTGATAAAAATTCGCTTTAAAAATAATCTCCTCAATTTCATAGAGTGTGAAAAATGAGGAGATTTTTTTATTTGTTCTTTGACAATTGAATAGTCCAAAATGGTACTTTCCTCATTTGTGGAGCAGATTTGAATGGCTCGCCATGATAAGAGCGATTTTAAAAACCATCAATAAAAATAGAGCGATACTTTATATGCCATGATACAAATGATATACAATGATACTTCTGACCGTTCAGGCTGCCACCGTAAAAGAGCAGTAAGTGAAATTCTTATGATGACTTCATCAGTCATGCCATGGAGGTGAAAAAATCTAAGAAAGGAAGTAATAATATCATGGAAACAGTAAACTATAAAGATTTAGTTGCGATTGGTTTTCCAGAGCACACATCAAGAAATATTATTAGACAAGCAAAAAAGATTGCTGTAAAAAAGTTTGAAGAAGCTAGAAAAAATGATAAGAATGCGGTACAATTAGGATGTTCACCTTTCGATAATAAAAGGTTAGGCATTGCTCCTAAAAATATTGTAGAAAATTTAATTGGTATTTCTTTTTCAGATATAGAAGGTGAGAAAAATGGTTATATCAAAGACAAAGAAATATAAAGGTGTATACAAAGATTCAAAAGGAAAAATTTATTTTCAAATTGAATTAGGAGTTGATCCAATAACTGGGAAAAGAATTCAAAAGAAAGGAAGGAAAAATCAACAGGGACTACCGTTTAATTCTTTTAAGGAAGCATATGAAGAGATACTTCGTTTAAAACATGAATTTGTGAACTCTACTATTAATAATAATAGTTTTCTAACTTTTAGAGGGTTTATGGAAGAGATTTATTTAAAATATTATCAACAAAAAGTTCAATTTGTAACTTATCAGACCGCTTTACCACATCATCAGTTATTTATTAAGCAATTTGGTAGTAAAAAATTATCAGATATTAGTACTATTGACTGTGAAAGATTTCGCTTAGCTATTATAGACAAGTATTCTAGTAACTATGCTAAAAAAATATGTGGTCTAGATTTAAAGCATGTCTGGGCTATGCAGAAAGATTGGGTTATATTGATAGAGTTCCTTTTAAAGGATTAGATAATCCTAGAGGAAAGCACCCTGATACAAAATTTTGGACATTTGATGAATTTAAGAAGATAATAAACTCTTTTGATATTAGTGAGTATGAGGGACTCCATAATTACATGACGATCTGGTTATATTTTATGACTGGCTTAAGAGTTAGTGAGGGTATTGCTCTTAAATGGGAAGATATTGATTTTGAACGTAAATGGATTCATGTTCATTCGACAATTGAGAAAGACAAAAACGGTGTATGGTATGCTAAACAACAAACAAAGACAGTAGCAGGGAATCGTAAAATTGATTTAGATGATTTTACGATTACAATACTTAAAAAATGGCGAGAAGTTCAAATCAAGAATGATGATAAAAATTATGTAATATCACGTTTTGGTGCCCCCTTGTGTAAGTCTACAATTTCTAGGATAATAAAAAGGCATGCTAGGGTTACTGGTGTACCAGAAATTACGGGGAAAGGTTTAAGACATAGTCACGCTTCCTACCTTATAAATGTATTGCATAAGGATACCTTATATGTTTCATATCGATTAGGACATGCTGATAAGTCAACCACGTTGAATACATATAGTCACTGGTATTATTCAGGTGATTCAACAATTTCAGAAGAGATTACAAACAGTTTAGATAATCTTGGATTATCAATTTACCTACCAAATTCCTGCCAAAGTTAAAAATGGAGGAATTAACCCACTAATACTGGGAGAAATAAGATTAGCAAATTGTTACTCTTAAATAATAGAGCGACTACATTTGTAGCTTAAAAACATGATTAAACCGCTATTCTTAGGAGTAGCGGTTTTTCTTTTTGTTCTAGAAGGGGCATGAAAGGGAATGACTTTAAATTAGTATTTCTATTTTAGGTGAATTATTGGAGATTCCTTATGAAAATAATTTTACTTTTTAATTGCATTTTGTTATAATAGACGCAAGAAAGAATATCTTATCGGTAAATCCTAAGCGAGCCTGAGATAGTGGGAGTCAGGTGGTTAAGAGATAAGTGTGGCGCTTTTGGTATTTTAATAAAAAATAATGAAGTAATAAATTAGGGTGGAACCGCGTTTTTGACGCCCCTAGGTCACTTGACTTAGGGGGAAAGACATGGTTCTTTTTGTTGAGGTTAATAAGATGAATAATAAAAATTTACCGTTGTTGAAGATATTAGATAATGAGTGGAAACTTGATGCTAAAGAAGAAGATATTAAGTATTTTTATCATACTGAAGAAACAGTCAGTGTACTGAATGGTGAAAAGTACATGATTATTGGTAGAAAGGGCGAAGGAAAGACAGCTATTGCGACTTATATTTACAAGAATGTTGGAGCTGGAGCATATGCTGATAAGTTATCTTTTAAAAACTTTCCGTTTAATACAATCTATAATTATAGTGATAACAGGTATCCGAATCCTAGCCAGTACATCACATTTTGGAAGTATCTAATATATGTTTCTATTTGTAAACAAATGGTTAGTGATAACAATATAGATTCAAAGATTAGAGATAATTTAGCTAAACTTTTTCCAGCAAAGGGAAGAACTGAAAATTTAAAAGTTTTAATTCCGAAAATAACTGTTAAAGAATTTGGTTTACAAGTTCTTAGCACAGGATTAAATATTGCTACAAGTAGAGAGAAGCATGAACTAGAGTGGATTGATATTGTAGATATTCTTGAAAATGTAATTTTAGAAAAATGTTACTCCTGATTCGAAATATTATGTAATTTTTGACGAACTCGATGAAGAATATAAAGACTTTACTAGCTCCGAAGAAGAAAAAGATTATTTTGCACTTGTTACAGGTCTTTTTAAAGCTGTAAATGAAACTCGCAATATTTTTAAAGAAGAGGGACTGTTTATTTATCCTATAGTCTTTCTTAGATCGGATATTTTTTTCAAAGAATAAATTATTCTGATAAGAATAAGTGGAGCGATTATTTAATTAATTTGGAGTGGACTCCAGAAAAAAATTACGTAGTTTAATTCAAGCTCGTATTGATGTATTGACAGGAACTCGAAGTAAAAAAATTTTCAAGAAGCATGGAATAAAAATAGTAATAAATCAAGAAGTCAAAATGGGAAACAAACAAAAATTCTAAGATGAGTTCTATTGATTATATCTTGAGAAGTACTCATAATAGACCTAGAGATATTATAAAAATATTTGAAAGAAGCTTCTAAAATTACAACGAGAAATAGATATATTAAAATAGGTCCTGTTCAAATTAAGGAGGCAGATGATTCATTTTCGGAATATATGAAGCAGGAAATTATCGATGAAATTTATTCAGTTTTACCAGAATATAACGAAATATTTTCTATTCTTTCTATTATACGTAAACAAACTTTTAAACCCACGGAATTTGTCAAAGTCTATCAAGAAAAAGTTAGAAATCAAGACTTACGAAACAGGGGAGCAGAGGCAGTTTTAAACATATTGTTTGAATTTAGTATAATTGGTAATGTTCCTTCAATGAATACAAAGAGTATATTTAAGTATGAGAACGAATCTGCTCGTTTTAATTTTAACGAGAATATTAAAGTTCACAGAGGGTTGTACAAAGCGCTACAAATTTTTTAATCAACTGTAACAGAGTTTAATTGCTAGAATTAGTTTAATATAACTAGAAGTAAAACTAGTTTGTTAGAATTTTTTTCTTACATTTTTTGAAATAGAATTGAGGTATTTATGTCTAAAAAACAAACCTTTCAAGAAATTATCTTGACTTTGCAACAATACTGGAATGATCAGGGTTGTATGCTTATGCAGGCTTATGATAACGAAAAAGGTGCGGGAACCATGAGTCCTTATACTTTCCTTCGTGCCATTGGTCCTGAGCCATGGAATGCGGCTTATGTAGAGCCATCGCGTCGTCCTGCTGACGGTCGTTACGGAGAAAACCCAAATCGTCTCTACCAACACCACCAATTCCAAGTAGTGATGAAACCATCTCCATCAAATATCCAAGAACTCTACCTTGAGTCTTTGGAAAAATTGGGCATCAACCCATTGGAACACGATATTCGATTCGTTGAAGATAACTGGGAAACCCATCAACTGGTTCAGCTGGTCTTGGATGGGAAGTGTGGCTTGATGGTATGGAAATCACTCAGTTTACATACTTCCAACAAGTCGGTGGTTTAGCAACAGGTCCTGTTACTGCTGAGGTCACTTACGGTTTGGAACGCTTAGCTTCTTATATCCAAGAAGTAGACTCAGTTTACGATATTGAGTGGGCTCCAGGTGTTAAATACGGAGAAATCTTCCTTCAACCAGAATATGAGCATTCAAAATACAGCTTTGAAGTTTCTGACCAAGACATGCTTCTTGAAAACTTTGAAAAGTTTGAAAAAGAAGCTGGACGTGCTTTGGAATTAGGCCTTGTGCACCCAGCCTATGACTACGTTTTGAAATGTTCACATACCTTCAACTTGCTTGATGCTCGTGGAGCGGTATCCGTTACAGAACGTGCCGGTTATATCGCTCGCATTCGTAACTTGGCCCGTGTCGTAGCTAAAACCTTCGTCGCAGAACGCAAGAAACTCGGTTACCCACTTCTTGACGAATCCACACGCGCAAAACTCCTCGTAGAAGAGGAAGAGTAACGAATGGTAAAAAATACTAAAGATAATCAAATTATTTCGTTTCTTTTACAATTAAAAGTAGAGAAGTGGAAGAATTTTAATTTAGAGAAAGATAACATAGCTGATACTCTTTTTTGTGATAAGAAGTTAGATGAATATTTTAAAAATCTTGGTTTCGAATTTGAAAAACAATCTGATATGCAATTTGATGTTAAATGTGATTATCAATCTGAAAAATATAAAAAAAGGGCATGTATTTTTTTGATATTTTAAATACGAATTATGAAGATAATTCCAATAAGTTGTTCATTCAATTATATTTTTAAAATATTTGAAAAACACTGATAAAAATTAGTCATAATTTATATAAGTCACTAAAAGAGATTGTCAATAAAAAACTAGTGGGGCAGTATCTACTATTTTCATGTGATGATCAGAGTCGCCCTTCGGGACCGATAGAAATTATATCAGGTTCGATAAAAAAATAGAAAAGGAAAAAACATGACAAAAAACTTATTAGTAGAACTAGGACTCGAAGAGTTACCAGCCTACGTTGTCACACCAAGTGAAAAACAACTCGGCGAAAAAATGGCAGCCTTCTTGGATGATAACCGCCTTTCATATGAAGGAATTCAAACCTTCTCAACTCCACGTCGTTTAGCTGTTCGTGTACTTGGTTTAGCAGACCAACAAACAGATTTGACTGAAGATTTTAAAGGACCTTCTAAGAAAATTGCTTTGGATGCAGAAGGAAATTTCTCTAAAGCTGCCCAAGGATTTGTCCGTGGAAAAGGCTTGACTGTTGATGATATTGAATTCCGTGAAATTAAAGGTGAAGAATATGTCTATGTAACTAAGCATGAAGCCGGAAAACCAGCGGAAGAAGTTCTGACTGGAATTCCAGAAGTCTTGGCTAGCTTAAGTTTCCCTGTTAGCATGCGTTGGGCAAACAATACTTTTGAATATATCCGTCCAGTCCACACTTTGATCGTCCTTTTGGATGATGAAGAGCTTGATATGGACTTCTTAGATATTCATTCAGGCAGAGTGAGTCGAGGACATCGCTTCCTTGGACATGAAGTTGAAATCCGTCATGCTGATAGTTACGAAGAAGACTTACGTAAAGTCTATGTCATTGCTGATAGCATTGAACGTGAAAATATGATTCGTGAACAGATTAAGGAAATTGAAGCAGAACATGGCGTTCAAGTACAGATTGATGAAGGACTTTTAAACGAAGTCTTAAACTTGGTTGAATATCCAACTGCTTTTATGGGGAATTTTGATCCTAAATACCTAGAAGTTCCAGAAGAAGTTTTGGTTACTTCAATGGAAACTCATCAACGTTATTTTGTTGTCCGTGATCTTGAAGGAAATCTAAAACCAAACTTCATTTCAGTTCGTAACGGAAATGCTGAACACTTGGAAAATGTCATTCGAGGAAATGAGAAAGTTTTGGTTGCCCGCTTGGAAGATGGAGAATTCTTCTGGCGTGAAGACCAAAAACTCAAGATTGAAGATTTAGTTGCTAAACTTTCACACGTAACCTTCCATGAAAAGATTGGTTCACTTCGTGAACACATGATTCGTACAGGACAAATTGCTATCCTGCTAGCTGAAAAAGCTGGTCTATCAGTTGATGAATCTATTGATCTTGCTCGTGCTGCAGCCATTTACAAATTTGACCTCTTAACCGGTATGGTTGGTGAATTTGATGAGCTTCAAGGTATCATGGGTGAGAAGTATGCGCTTCTTGCAGGTGAAATGCTGCAGTGGCGCAAGCTATTCGAGAGCACTACCTTCCAGACTCAGCAGACGGAGCTCTTCCTGATTCTAAAGTTGGAGCAATACTTGCACTAGCCGATAAATTAGATACTCTCTTATCTTTCTTCTCTGTTGGTTTGATTCCATCTGGTTCAAACGACCCTTATGCCCTTCGTCGTGCAACACAAGGGATTGTTCGAATCTTAGAAGACTTCGGTTGGAATATTCCAATGGACGAGTTGATTGCCAGTCTTTATGCTTTATCGTTTGATAGTTTAACTTACGATAACCAAGAAGAAGTGCTTAACTTCATCAAAGCTCGTGTTGATAAGATGATGGGTTCTACAGCAAAAGATATTAAAGAAGCTGTTCTCGCAAGTTCAAATTTTGTTGTTTCTGATATGATTGAAGTAGCAGAAGCTCTTTCAGAAGCTGCGAAAACTGAAGATTACAAATCATCAGTTGAGTCATTATCTCGTGCCTTTAACCTAGCAGAAAAGGCAGAAGGTTCAGTCAAAGTTGATTCAAGTCTCTTTGAAAATGAGCAGGAAAAAGAACTAGCTCAAGCGGTAGATAACCTAGAATTGAAAGGTTCAGCAAGCGATAAATTAACACAACTATTTGCTCTTAGTCCAGTTATTGATGCGTTCTTTGACAATACTATGGTTATGGCAGAGGATATTGATGTTAAGAATAATCGTTTGGCTATTCTAGCTGCACTTGTCAATAAAGCAAAAACAGTGGCTGCTTTTAGCCTTCTTAATACAAAATAGTAATTGAAAAGTGGATTGGAGGTCCAAATATGACACCAGAAAAAATCGCTCGTATTAATGAACTTGCTAAAAAGAAAAAAACAGAAGGCTTGACTGCGGAAGAAAAAGTAGAACAAGCCAAACTTCGTGAGGAATATATCGAAGGCTATCGTCGTTCAGTACGTCATCACGTTGAAGGAATCAAAATCGTCGATGAAGATGGTAACGATGTGACTCCTGAAAAACTTCGTCAAGTGCAACGAGAAAAAGGTTTACACGGCCGTAGTCTTGATGATCCGAATTCATAAATAAAAAAATTCTCGGTTTGTGTGTGCGAACCGAGATTTCTATTAACAAAAAGGAACCAAGAATGGTTCCTTTTTGTTAGTTATTAGTTACTTGCACCAGAAGTAGCATCAGCAGCTCCGTGGCCACCATCACCATGTCCTCCAGCGTCAGATGCACCAGAAGTAGCATCGGCATCTCCGTGACCTCCAGCAGCAGGAGCAAAAGGTCCGCTACCGCCTACCAAACGTTGACCAGTTTCTTTCAAGTACCAGTCAAGCCACGGTTGGAAGTTAAAGACAATTTCATTGATACCAGCATATGATCCATCAGGATAGTACATAGCTTGGTAGTTGTGAGTATTGATAACACCTGCAGGTGAACCAGGAACAATTGTACGTACGTATTCTTGGTTGCCATTGCGAAGCGTACCAATAACCCACTCAACGTTTTTCATACGTGCAGGTGGAAGTGATCCGTGAACTGTTGACATACGGCTACCAGATTGAGGTGGAACACGTTTCGCAAACATTGTTTCTGGATCTTGATGAGCGTTGTTGTAGTATAGGAATTGGTTGTTGTCATCAGCATATGTCAATTCAAAAGGCATAGCTTTCAAGAACATATCGATTTGGTTAACTGTAAGGATACCATGGTCAAGTTTAACGTATGTATCACCTGATACAGCTCCTGTGATTTCTGCAACTTTTTCTACCCATTCTGGATCATCAGGGTCAACTTCTGTAATAGTTGTGGCAATTGGTTTTCCACAATCCAAGTCTTCTGGTTCAATTGGTTTTGGTTTTTTCAAATTAGAAACGACTCCTACGTATTTGACAAAGTTATCTAAGCAAGTTTCAAGGAATTTAACAGTTCCTTCGTTAATAATATTTCCGTTTGCATCAAAAGCTTCTTTGGCTTTTCCAAGAAGGAATTCATTACCTGGTAATGTGTAGGCATTCACTCCTGGTGCATCAAGAATTTTACGAAGGTGAACTTGAGCACGTGAAGTACCTTGGTCATAATATGAAGCACCCACAATCATAACTGGTTTGTTTTCAAATGGATGAACTTCGTATGAAAGCCATTCAAGGACTGACTTAAGTGAAGCAGAAATAGTGTGGTTGTGCTCTGGAGTAGCAATAATCACACCATCAGCTCGAGTAATTTTGTTGTAAAGAAGGCGCAACTGGAAGCTCTCGTCCCATTTTTCGTCTTGGTTAAACATTGGAACTTCATCGATTTCCAAAACTTCTAGTTCAAATTTAAATTTAAACTGACGGCGGATGAACTCCAAGAGTTTGCGGTTATATGATTGATCGTAGTTTGATCCAACAAGTCCAACAAATTTCATTCTTTCGATCTCCTATCTTACAAATTTCCCAATCAAAATCTTCAGCATCTTTGCGAAGAAGTTCTTGTGCGTTACGCAATTTCTCAGTAACTTTAACAAAGATACGGAAGTCATCAAAGATGGCATCCAATTTCTTGATGACATCAAGATCTACCAAGTCACCATTTTGATCAAATGCTTGAAGAGAGTGAGAAAGCAAGAATTCATCTGGGAGAACATTTGCTTTGATTTCAGGAGCATTAAGAATTTGACGAAGTTGCAATTGAGCACGTGATGAACCGAGTGTACCATATGAAGCACCTGTAATCATGACAGGTTTGTTCAAAAGCGGGAATACACCATATGAAATCCAAGCAAGAGCGCTCATGAGAACAGCTGGGATTGAGTGGTCGTATTCTGGAGTACCGATAATAACTCCATCAGCGGCTTCGATTTTAGCAGCGATTTCCGTAGCTTCAGCTGGGATTTGTTTGTCAGCTGGTTTGTTAAATACAGGTAGATCTTTAATTTCTACCAATTCGATTTCTGCTTTATCAGCAAAGTGTTTCTGCATATATTGAAGCAGTTGGCGGTTTGTGGAACGTTTTGAGTTAGTTCCTACAATAGCAATAAGTTTAAGCATGGGCTTTCCTTTCTCTTTTTGCATTATTAATGATTTATCGTTGGATACCAGATGAACAAGCTAGGCGTCCATCTTTGTCAATGAGGATGGCTTCGATACCATCAATATTTTCGACTTGCCACATAATAGACGCGCTACGTTCGCCAAATAATCGTGTGGTCCATATCTCGCCGTCAACAGAGCGATCAGATATAATGGTTAAACTAGCTAAATCCGTTTCAATAGGATAGCCTGTTTCACTATCGAAAATGTGATGATAATCCTTACCATTGATTTCAAGATGCCGTTCATAAATCCCAGATGTAACCACTGATTCTCCAGTAATAGACAAGGTCATCAGGTGATTACCGCGTGGATTATTTGGATCTTGAATGCCGATTTGCCACGGACGTCCATCTTTTGATTGGTTGTTCCCAATTGTGAGGATGTTTCCTCCAAGATTGATAAGAGCAGAAGTGACGTCGTTTTCTTTCAAGAAAGCTGCAACCTTATCTGCACTGTATCCCTTTGCTAAACACCCTAAGTCAATTTTCATTCCCTTTTTTTCTAGGAAAACCGTAGAATTGACTGAATCGAGTTTAATAAAATGAGGGTCTATTAGTGGTAAGGCTGAAGCAATTTCTTCAGGGCTTGCAACCTTTGCATCGGAAAAACCGATACGCCAGGTTTGAACCAAAGGCCCTATACTAATATTGAGATGACTTTTAGGCGCTAGACTGTGTTCTAGACCTAATGAAATCAACTCAAACAAATCAGGGTGGACTTTAACTGGGCCAATACCTGCCTGATAGTTAATTTCCATTAATTCAGATTCAGTACTGTTAGCATTGAAGCGGAATTCAAGTTCCTTGAGCAAATCAAAAGCTTGACGGAGAAGATTATCGGCTTGTTCATGTACTAAGGAAATAGTAATCGTAGTTCCCATTAATCGCTCAGATGATGAACTAAGAGGCAAGAATCAACTCCCTTCAAATCACTCGGAAATAGCTACAAATCTTGAATGAATAAGAAATTTAAAATTTATAATTTATTTCCATATAAATAGAATATCATAAAGTCAGCGTTTTTCACAAATCATTTTTACAAAAAAAGTCAAGAAATATGCTTAAAAAAATTAAAAAAACAGCTCCAAATCAATGAGGACTCTTTGAAAAAAATTGATATATCTTTCAAAAACTTTCTTAAATAACATCAAACGGGTCAAAAGTCTTGAAAACGTTCACAGATAATGGTATACTTGAGAGGTAAATAAAAAAATAAAGGTAGGATTTATCTTATGAGTAAAATCGTAGTCGTGGGTGCTAACCACGCTGGAACTGCATGTATCAACACTATGTTGGACAACTTTGGAAACGAAAACGAAATCGTTGTATTTGACCAAAACTCAAACATTTCATTCCTTGGATGTGGAATGGCTCTTTGGATTGGTGAACAAATCGACGGACCTGAAGGATTGTTCTACTCTGACAAAGAAAAATTGGAAGCGAAAGGTGCTAAAGTTTATATGAACTCACCAGTTCTTTCAATCGACTATGACAATAAAGTTGTGACAGCAGAAGTTGAAGGTCAAGAACACAAAGAGTCTTATGACAAATTGATCTTTGCGACTGGTTCAACTCCAATCTTGCCTCCAATCGAAGGCGTTGAAATCGTTAAAGGTAACCGTGAGTTCAAAGCAACTCTTGAAAACGTACAATTCGTTAAATTGTACCAAAACGCAGAAGAAGTTATCGAAAAACTTGCTGACAAGAGCAAACACCTTGAGCGTATCGCTGTTGTAGGTGGTGGTTACATCGGTGTTGAGCTCGCTGAAGCTTTCGAACGTCTTGGAAAAGAAGTTGTCCTTGTTGATATCGTTGACACTGTATTGAACGGATACTATGACAAAGACTTCACACAAATGATGGCTAAAAACTTGGAAGACCACAACATCCGTTTGGCTCTTGGACAAACTGTTAAAGCTATCGAAGGTGAAGGTAAAGTTGAACGCTTGATCACTGACAAAGAAACATTTGATGTGGATATGGTTGTTCTTGCGGTTGGATTCCGTCCAAACACAGCTCTTGCTGACGGTAAGATTGAACTTTTCCGTAACGGTGCCTTCCTTGTTGACAAGAAACAAGAAACATCAATTCCAGGTGTTTATGCAGTAGGTGACTGTGCGACTGTTTATGACAACGCTCGTAAAGACACTAGCTACATCGCGCTTGCTTCAAACGCTGTTCGTACTGGTATCGTAGGTGCGTACAACGCTTGTGGACATGAACTTGAAGGAATCGGTGTTCAAGGATCAAATGGTATTTCTATCTATGGTCTTCACATGGTTTCAACTGGTTTGACACTTGAAAAAGCAAAAGCTGCAGGTTACAATGCAACTGAAACTGGATTCAACGACCTTCAAAAACCAGAATTTATGAAGCATGACAACTATGAAGTAGCTATCAAGATCGTCTTTGATAAAGATAGCCGTGAAATCCTTGGTGCTCAAATGGTATCTCGTGATTCAGCAATTAGCATGGGAATTCACATGTTCTCACTTGCTATTCAAGAACACGTTACAATTGATAAATTAGCATTGACAGACCTATTCTTCTTGCCACACTTCAATAAACCATACAACTACATCACAATGGCTGCACTTACAGCAGAAAAATAATTGATGATATGACAAAAAAAGTAACTTCAACTATTGAAGTTACTTTTTTATTTTAAGGTTAAGAAACCTCGTCTCTTGCTGGGAAAGTAAACCCTTCTCCAAGGATTTCGTGAGCTTCCGTGATAGTGATAAAGGCCATCGGATCAACTGTATGAATCATTTCTTTCATCTTCACGATTTCATTTCTTGCGACAATACAGTAAATAATCTTTAAGTCCTTTTGGCTATAGTAGCCTTGTCCTGAGATAAAGGTAACACCACGACCGAGTTCTTCGTTAATTTTATCGGCTAATTCCATCGGTTTTTGAGTGATAATCATAAATCCTTTTCCAGCATATCCACCCTCACCGATTAAGTCAATAACTCTTGAAACGATGAAGTCAAATAAGAGAGTATAGGTTACAAGACGTAGGTCTTGGAAGATGATTAAAATCAACATTAGAATCAGGAAATCAAGTCCAAAAAGCAATTTTCCAACAGAGATATTGGTGTATTTATTAAGGATACGAGCGACGATATCAGTACCACCTGTTGTTCCACCCGCATTGAAAATAACACCGAGTCCAACACCTAGGAGGACACCAGCTACTAAAGCAACCACAACGAGATCTCCTTCAAGGTTAAACTGAAGAGGAATTTTTTCAAAGATAGCTAACCAGATGGAGACGGCAATGGTTCCAAGTAGACTGGAATATAGTGATCTTAGTCCAAATATTTCCAAGCTAGTAGGAAGAGAGGGATATTAATTAAGATATTCATCAGCGAAATAGGGATATTAAAGAGATAGTAGGTAATCAAGGTTATCCCTGTTGCTCCACCTTCGAACAAGTGATGTGGAACAACAAAATAAGTAAGTCCGAAGGCGAAGATAGCAGCTCCGAATATAATAGTTATAGTTGGTTTAATATGCCGTAGCATTGAGCTCCCCTCCTATTTTTGTGTAAAAGTGAAGTAATAATATTTTTTAAATAAGACTGATATTACAACTTCATAGATTCAATTTTCTCGGAATCAGGTGTAACACGCAAGGTCTTTTGTCCTGTATAGGTGACAAAGCCAGGTTTTCCACCAGTTGGTTTATTGAGTTTTTTAACCTCAATCATATCTACTTGAACGAGATTAGAAAGACGTCCTTTCGAATAGTAGGCTGCGAGTTCTGCAGCATCCGTCTTGACTTCGTCAGAAGGATTGAGGTTTCCTGAGATGACGACATGGCTTCCTGGGATATTCTTAGCGTGGAACCAAAGTTCTTCTTTCCTTGCAATTTTAAAGGTTAATTCTTCGTTTTGAAGATTGTTTCGTCCAACGAGAATAATAGTTTTACCATCGCTAGCCAGGTATTTCTCTGGCTTTTTACGTTTTTGAATTTTTTCGCGTTGGCGTCTTCTAATAAAACCAGTTTGAATTAATTCTTCACGAATTTCAGCAATTTCATCTAGCCCAGCCTGATTGAGGACTGTTTCGACGCTTTCCAGATAGAGAATAGTAGCCTTGGTTTCTTCAATTAGATCAGTCAGGTATTTGACAGCCTCTTTTAACTTCTGATAACGTTTGAAATATTTTTGAGCATTTTGATTTGGTGATAAAGCCTTATCAAGTGCGATTGTAATTGGCTGATTGGTGTAGTAGTTATCTAAGACTACTTGGTCTTGGTCATTTGGAACTTGATGAAGAAAAGTCGTTAGTAATTCACCTTTTTGTCGGAATTCCTCAGCGTTTTCAGTAGCAAGCAATTCTTTTTCTTGCTTCTTCAGTTTTTGACGATTTTTTTGCAATTCATTTTCAACTCGGCGAATGAATTCGCTAGCCTGTTGTTTGACACGATCACGTTCTGCCTTATCCTTATAGTAGCTATCCAAGAGCTCTGAAAGGCTATTGAAAGATTCACCCACACGATTTGAGAAAGGTACAGAACTAAATGATGTTTCCGTAAGATAAGGGTTTGTTTCTTGAGAGAAAAAGTTACGGAAGGTATTTAGTTTATCATCATGGAGTAATTTCTCCAATTCCATAGCCGTATCACGTCCCAATCCTTGAAAAAGATGCTGAAGATTCTTTGCAGTTAATTCTTGAGTTTGGAGAATTTCAAATAGTTTTTCATTCTTGATGGTAAAAAGGATTGAGGGCCTCTGTACTTGGTGGGGCTATGTAAGTTGCACCAGGTAGGAGTGTACGGTAACTATTTTGAGAGAAACCAATGTGTTTGATAACCTCAAGAACTTTGTTGCTAGACTTATCTACGAGGAGGATATTACTATGTTTACCCATAATCTCAATGATGAGGGTGGCTTGAATATCGTCTCCAATCTCATTCTTGTTAGAAACAGTGATTTCAACGATTCGATCGTTTTCAATCTGCTCGATAGACTCGATAACAGCACCCTGTAAATATTTCCTTAAAACCATGATAAAGGTAGAAGGTTGAGCAGGGTTTTCAAAGGTCGTTTCTGTCAACTGGATGCGTCCAAAAACAGGATGAGCAGAAAGGAGCAGACGATGACTTTGGCGATTGCTACGGATTTGTAAGACCAATTCTTGATCAAAAGGTTGATTAATTTTTTGAATGCGACCGTTTAGTAGTTCAGCTCGCAATTCCTCAACCATGTGGTGTAAAAAAAATCCATCAAATGACATGGTTCTCTCCTTATGAATGTATTCCATAGTATTATATCAAAAAGGTAGAATAAAATCATAGAAATATGGTATAATAAAGCCAAGTAAAGAGAATCGAGAAACGCATGTATATTGAAATGGTAGATGAAACTGGTCAGGTTTCTAAAGAAATTTTAAAGCAAACTCAAGAAATTTTGGAATTTGCTGCTAAAAAGCTTGGAAAAGAAGACAAGGAGATGGCAGTCACTTTTGTGACCAATGAACGCAGTCATGAACTCAATTTAGAGTTTCGTTCTACTGACCGTCCAACAGATGTTATTAGCCTTGAATACAAACCTGAATTAGAGATTACCTTTGACGAAGAGGATTTGGCAGAAGATCCTGACTTAGCAGAAATGATGTCAGAATTTGATTCTTATATCGGCGAGTTATTCATTTCAATTGATAAGGCCCATGAGCAAGCTGAAGACTACGGGCATAGTTTCGAACGTGAAATGGGCTTTTTAGCTGTGCACGGTTTTTTACACATAAACGGTTATGATCACTACACTCCGGAAGAAGAAGCGGAGATGTTCGGTTTACAAGAAGAAATTTTAACAGCCTATGGACTCACAAGACAATAAACGAAAATGGAAGAATCGTGACTTGCTCTCAAGTCTAGATTTTGCCCTGACAGGTATTTTTACTGCCATAAAAGAAGAGCGTAATATGAGAAAGCATGCAGTGACTTCTCTCTTAGTTCTACTTGCAGGCATTGTTTTTCAAGTTTCCAGAATTGAATGGCTCTTTCTCCTATTAAGCATTTTTTTAGTAATTGCTTTTGAGATTTTAAATTCTGCTATTGAAAATGTAGTGGATTTGGCTAGCCATTATCACTTCGATATGCTTGCAAAGAAGGCTAAAGACATGGCTGCAGGTGCAGTTCTTGTAGTGTCTTTATTTGCTGCAGTGACTGGACTTATCATTTTCATCCCTAGGATTTGGGATTTGCTATTTTAAACATTTATAGAGGTAACTATGACATTTAAATCAGGCTTCGTAGCTATTTTAGGACGTCCCAATGTCGGGAAGTCAACTTTTTTGAATCATGTCATGGGGCAAAGATTGCCATCATGAGTGATAAGGCGCAAACAACGCGCAACAAGATTATGGGAATCTACACTACTGATAAGGAACAAATCGTCTTTATCGATACGCCAGGGATTCACAAGCCTAAAACTGCCCTCGGAGACTTCATGGTGGAGTCAGCCTATAGCACTCTTCGGGAAGTCGATACGGTTCTCTTTATGGTGCCAGCAGATGAACCACGAGGCAAGGGCGACGATATGATCATCGAACGCCTCAAGGCTGCTAAAGTACCAGTCATTCTCGTGGTAAACAAGATTGACAAGGTGCACCCAGACCAACTTTTGGCGCAAATCGATGATTTCCGTAATCAGATGGACTTTAAGGAAATTGTACCGATTTCAGCTCTACAAGGAAATAATGTTTCGCGTTTGATCGATATTTTGAGCGGAAACTTAGAGGAAGGTTTCCAATATTTCCCGTCAGATCAAATCACCGATCACCCAGAACGTTTCCTAGTATCAGAGATGATTCGTGAAAAAGTGTTACACTTAACGCGTGAGGAAATTCCACACTCAGTTGCAGTAGTGGTTGATTCTATGAAACGAGATGAAGAGACTGACAAGATTCATATCCGAGCAACCATTATGGTTGAGCGTGACAGCCAAAAAGGGATTATCATCGGTAAAGGCGGTGCCATGCTCAAGAAAATTGGTACCATGGCTCGCAAAGATATCGAACTCATGCTAGGAGACAAGGTCTTCCTAGAAACATGGGTCAAGGTCAAGAAAAATTGGCGCGATAAGAAATTAGATCTTGCCGATTTTGGTTACAACGAAAAAGAATATTAAGAAGAGGTGGGCAGGAGCCTGCTTCTTGTTTTTAAAGAAGGAGGAGCTATGCCTGAATTACCAGAAGTTGAGACTGTCCGACGTGGTCTGGAAAAATTGATTCTGGGGAAGAAGATTTCAAACATTGACATTCGTTACCCCAAGATGATTAAAACTGATTTGCATGAATTTCAGAAGGAAATGCCTGGTCAAGTCATTCAAACAATGGGACGTCGTGGCAAGTATTTGCTTTTCTATTTATCCGACAAAGTTTTAATCTCTCACTTGAGAATGGAAGGCAAGTATTTTTATTACCCAGACCAAGTTCCAGAACGCAAACATGCACATGTGTTGATTCATTTTAAGGATGGCGGGACTTTAGTCTATGAGGATGTCCGTAAGTTCGGAACTATGGAGTTGCTTGCTCCTGAGCTTTTAGAAGCTTACTTTATTTCAAAAAAACTTGGTCCGGAACCCACTGAGAAGGATTTTGATTTAGGGAGTTTTAAACTAGCCTTGAAAAAATCTAAAAAAACCAATCAAATCGCATCTTCTCGACCAGACTTTGGTTGCAGGGTTGGGAAATATCTATGTTGATGAAGTTCTTTGGAGAGCGAAAGTCCATCCTTCTAGAACCTCTAATAGTTTAACAGCACAAGAGGCTAGAAAAGTACATGATGAAACGATCAATGTTTTAGGTCAGGCGGTTGAAAAGGGTGGTTCAACAATTCGCACTTATACCAATGCATTTGGAGAAGATGGCACTATGCAGGAATTCCATCAAGTATACGACAAGGCGGGTCAAGCTTGTTCGCGTTGTGAAACCATCATCGAAAAAATTCAACTAGGTGGTCGTGGAACTCACTTTTGTCCTAAGTGTCAAAGGAGGAAGTGATGGGAAAAATAATCGGAATTACTGGTGGTATTGCGTCAGGGAAGTCCACTGTCACAGAATTTTTAAGACAAAAAGGGTTTCAAGTTGTAGATGCGGATGCAGTCGTCCACCAACTACAAAAACCAGGTGGACGACTCTATCAGGTTTTAGTGGAGCATTTTGGGGAGAAAATCCTTCTTGAAAATGGTGAACTGAATCGCCCCTTGCTTGGTAGCCTTATTTTTTCAAATCCTGAAGAGCAAGAATGGTCTAAGATAACCCAAGGTGAGATTATTCGTGAGGAGTTAGCTGCATTACGAAATCATTTGGCTCAAACAGAAGCTCTCTTTTTCATGGATATTCCTCTGCTTTTTGAGCAAGACTATGCTTCATGGTTTGATGAAACTTGGCTAGTCTATGTAAATCGTGATGTTCAATTGGAGCGATTAATGAAACGGGACCAAATTTCAAAAGAAGCAGCTGAATCCCGTTTAAACTCTCAATGGCCTTTAGAAAGAAAAATTAGTCTGGCTAGTCATAGTCTAGATAATAATGGAAATCAGGAACAGTTGATAGCTCAAGTAGTTCAGTTGCTTGAAGAAATGTGTCTATAAATTAACATTGTTAGGAAGGAGAATTTTGGTATTGTTTGTTCAAATCATCTTAGATTGAAATAGTATCAAATACAAAAAATCTAGTGCGTGTAAAAATTAATCTAAAATGCTCCTCTTGTGGCAGCATGAATTATCTAACCAGTAAGAACTCCAAAACACATCCAGATAAGATTGAAGTCTTAAAATATTGTCCCAAAGAAAGAAAAGTGACTCTACATCTTGAATCTAAGTAGAAATTATGGTAGAATAATAGGGATTTTAAGGAGTTTGATATGTATAACCTATTATTAACCATTTTATTAGTATTATCTGTTGTGATTGTGATTGCAATTTTTATGCAACCAACTAAAAATCAATCTAGCAATGTATTTGATGCCAGCTCAGGTGATTTGTTTGAACGTAGCAAAGCGCGTGGATTTGAAGCCGTAATGCAACGTTTGACAGGAATCTTAGTCTTTTTCTGGCTAGCCATTGCCTTAGCATTGACGGTATTATCAAGTAGATAAGAAAATAATGGGCGAGACTAGGTCTTTGCCTATTTTTATTTTTGAAAGAAATAAGGTTTTACACCAAAAAAATTTAACAATCTAGAAAGAAAACATGAAAGATAGAATAAAAGAATATTTAAAAGAAAAGGGGCGAGTCACTGTCAATGACTTGGCTCAAGCCCTTGGAAAGGATGCTTCCAAGGACTTTCGAGAGCTTATTAAAACCTTGTCCCTGATGGAAAGAAAGCACCAAATTCGCTTTGAAGAAGATGGTAGTCTTACCTTGGACCAAAAGAAGAAACACGAGATTACTCTTAAAGGAATTTTCCATGCCCATAAAAATGGCTTCGGCTTTGTTAGTCTTGAAGGCGAGGAAGACGATCTTTTTGTAGGAAAAAATGATGTTAACTATGCTATTGATGGCGATACTGTTGAAATTATAATCAAGAAGGTTGCGGATCGCCAAAAGGGAACTGCAGCTGAAGCAAGGATTATCGATATTTTAGAACACAGTTTGACGACGGTTGTTGGTCAAATCGTTCTTGATGAGGAAAAACCAAAGTATGCAGGTTACATCCGTTCAAAAATCAAAAGATTAGTCAACCTATCTACGTTAAGAAGCCAGCTATTCAATTAGACGGTACAGAAGTTCTCAAGGTCTTTATCGATAAGTACCCAAGTAAGAAACACGATTTCTTTGTCGCTAGTGTACTAGATGTGGTTGGACATTCTACAGATGCAGGGATTGATGTCCTCGAGGTCTTGGAGTCAATGGACATTGTATCTGAGTTTCCAGAGGCTGTTCTTAAAGAAGCAGAAAAGGTTCCAGATGCACCATCTGAAGCGGATTTGAACGGACGTCTAGATCTGAGAGATGAAATTACATTTACCATAGATGGAGCGGATGCTAAGGACTTGGATGATGCTGTTCATATCAAACCATTGAAAAATGGAAATATCGAACTAGGTGTTCACATTGCCGATGTCTCCTACTATGTGACAGAGGGATCTGCTCTAGATAAGGAAGCTCTCAATCGTGCGACCTCTGTCTATGTGACAGACCGTGTAGTTCCAATGCTGCCAGAGCGCCTCTCAAACGGAATCTGTTCTCTTAACCCTCAAGTGGACCGCTTGACTCAATCTGCTATTATGGAAATTAATAAGCAGGGTCGTGTTGTGAATTATACGATTACGCAGACCGTTATCAAGACAAGTTTTCGTATGACTTATAGTGATGTGAATGACATTTTAGCTGGTGACGAGGAGAAGAGACAAGACTATAAGAAAATTGTTCCAAGCATCGAACTCATGGCCAAGCTCCATGAGACTTTGGAAAGTATGCGAATCAAGCGTGGTGCTTTAAATTTTGATACCAATGAAGCTAAGATTTTAGTCGATAAAAAAGGGAAACCTGTCGATATTGTCCTTCGTCATCGTGGTGTTGCTGAACGTATGATTGAGTCCTTTATGTTGATTGCTAACGAAACAGTTGCCGAGCACTTTAGCAAGCTGGACCTACCTTTTATCTATCGTATCCACGAGGAACCTAAAGCTGAAAAAGTTCAGAAATTTATTGATTACGCTTCAAGTTTGGATTACGAATCTATGGGACTGCCAGTGAGATAAGTCAGGAAGCCCTTCAAGACATCATGAGTGCTGTTGAAGGCGAGCCATATGCGGATGTATTGTCCATGATGCTTCTGCGTTCGATGCAGCAGGCACGTTATTCTGAGCATAATCACGGTCACTATGGATTAGCTGCAGACTACTACACTCACTTTACCAGCCCAATTCGTCGTTATCCTGACCTTCTTGTTCATCGTATGATTCGTGACTATGGACGTTCTAAGGATGTAGCAGGTCATTTTGAACAGGTCATTCCTGAGATTGCCACCCAGTCTTCCAACCGTGAGCGCCGTGCTATCGAGGCAGAGCGTGAAGTCGAAGCCATGAAAAAAGCTGAATACATGGAAGAGTACGTTGGTGAAGAGTATGATGCAGTTGTATCAAGTATCGTCAAATTTGGTCTTTTTGTTGAATTGCCAAATACAGTTGAAGGCTTGATTCACATAACAAATCTGCCTGAGTTTTATCATTTTAACGAACGTGATTTGACTCTTCGTGGGGAGAAATCAGGTATTACCTTCCGTGTAGGTCAGCAGATTCGTATTCGTGTCGAAAGAGCCGATAAGATGACTGGTGAGATCGATTTCTCCTTTATTCCAAGTGAATTTGATGTCATTGAAAAAGGTTTGAAAGACTCTGGTCGTAAGGATAGAGGGCGTCGTTCGGATAAGAAAGAAGATAAGAGAAAATCTAGTCGCTTAGGTGATAAGCGCAAGCATTCTCTAAAAGACAAGAAGAAAAAGAGCAAGAAACCTTTTTATAAGGAAGTAGCAAAGAAAGGAGCTAAGCATGGTAAAGGGCGAGGGAAAGGTCGTCGCGCAAAATAAAAAAGCGCATCATGATTATACAATCGTAGATACGCTAGAAGCAGGAATGGTACTGACAGGAACTGAAATCAAGAGTGTTCGAGCAGCCCGCATCAATCTGAAAGATGGGTTTGCCCAAGTGAAATGGGGAAGTTTGGCTGAGCAATGTTCATATTGCTCCTTATGAAGAGGGCAATATCTGGAATCAGGAACCCGAACGTCGTCGTAAACTTCTCCTTCATAAAAAACAAATCCAGAAATTGGAGCAAGAAACCAAAGGGACAGGGATGACCTTGGTTCCTCTTAAAGTTTATATTAAAGATGGTTATGCTAAGTTACTCTTAGGACTTGCTAAAGGGAAGCACGATTACGATAAACGGGAGTCTATCAAACGCCGCGAGCAAGAACGTGATATTGCGCGTGTTATGAAAGCTGTTAACCATCGATAGAAAGAGTGAAGAATATGGAAAAACTAGTTGCCTACAAACGCATGCCTGTCTGGAATAAAGATACCATGCCAGAGGCTGTTCAAAGAAAACACAATACTAAGGTCGGAACCTGGGGCAAGATTACCGTATTAAAAGGGACTCTTAAGTTTATTGAGTTGACTGAAGACGGAGAAGTTTTAGCCGAGCACTTTTTTGAAGCAGGTGCTGATAATCCTATGGCACAACCCCAAGCTTGGCACAGAGTAGAAACTGCCACAGAAGATGTGGAATGGTACTTGGAATTTTATTGTAAAGCAGAGGATTATTTCCCCAAGAAATACAATACTAATCCAGTCCATTCGGAAGTTTTAGAAGCTATGGATACAGTAAAACCATGTAAGGCACTAGACCTAGGATGTGGTCAAGGAAGAAATGCACTCTTTCTAGCTCAACATGGATTTGATGTCACAGCTGTAGATCAAAATGAGCTATCTCTTGAAATCTTGCAAAGCATTGTGGAGCAAGAAGATATAGAAATGCCTGTCGGTCTCTACGATATCAATTCAGCTAGCATTGGACAAACTTACGATTTTATCGTATCAACGGTTGTTCTCATGTTTTTTTACAAGCAGATCGCATTCCTGCAATTATCAAAAAAACATGCAGGAGCATACCACGGTCGGTGGTTATAATCTTATCGTTTGTGCCATGGACACGGAGGATTATCCTTGCTCAGTGAACTTCCCATTTACCTTTAAAGAGGGTGAGTTGGCAAATTACTACAAGGACTGGGAATTAGTGAAGTACAATGAAAAATCCTGGTCATCTCCACCGTCGTGATGAAAACGGAAATCGTATCCAACTACGTTTTGCAACCATGTTAGCTAAAAAAAGTAAAAATAAATGTATAAAAGGAATAGAGAGCGGTCGTTTTCTATTCCTTATTTGTTATCCTAATAAGAAAGGGAAATCTCAATTTATGCTATACTAGAAGTAGGAGAAGTCGATGAAATTAAACAGAATTGTAATAGTTTTAAAACGATTCTGATCGACCACTATTCTTTCAGACTTTTTTGTCTAGGAGGTCTTAAGATGACTAGTCTTTTAATTGAACTATACGATCGTCATACCATTGAGAAAAATGTCTACCAAGCTTTTGTCAGTGATTGTGATGAGATTTTATACCTTTCTACAAGAAAAATTGCTGAGGAAGATAAGCTATCCTTGAAGCATTTTCTAATGGAACAAGTTCCACACTTAAAACAAGTACATTTTCGACAATTTAACCTAAAAAAAATCTGCCAGGAATTAGACGTATTTATCAATGATTTTGAGACAGTGACCATCGATGTTTTTGGTGGAGATAATCTATTAGCAATATTTCTATATCAGTATGGTTTGGAGAAAGGTATTCCCATTATTGCTATGGATGTAGAACAAGGAAAGCAGTATGCCTGGGAAAGGGATAAGATTTATGATAAAAAGTTAGAGATTCCTAGTTTATCCATTGAACAATTGATAGCTTTACGTGGTGTAAAAGTCCTTAAATCAAGAAGGCCTCAGCATTCTAATAAGCAAGTGCTAGCTATTAAAAAATTGGCCAAATATGCTATCGAAAATCCTGAAAAATGGTATCAGATTACCCAATTCTTTGCACTGGCAAAAACAAATGATTTTCACGCTGAAACAGCAAAAGTTTTGGAGAGTAATGGAAAAATTTATTCTTACCCCAGTAGCTTGATTCCTTTGTTCACAAAAGCTAATTTATTGAAAGTAGAAGAGGAAACAACAGATACTGTCACTTATACATTCCCAACACCAGAAGCACATCTGTTATGTCGAACTAAAGGGCATATTTTAGAATTGTTTATCTATTTACTAGCCCTTGAGTCGGAGTATTTTGATGAATGTATGATTGGTACTGAAATTGACTGGAATGGGATTTTCCCTGAGGCTGACAATGTTCAAAATGAGATTGATGTTATTCTTCGTAAAGGTCACTCTGTAGTTTTCATTTCTTGTAAAATGACGGATCTAGCAGTTGAAGCTATTAACGAACTTGAAGTATATGCCAATCATTTTGCAGGTGATAATTGTTTGAAAATAATTGTTTGCTCAGGCAAGATTAACCCCGTTTATAGTCATCGTTGTCAGGAATATGGTGTAATGGTGATAAAGCAGGATCAAATACAGAATCTTATTCCCATGTTACGGAAATATATGAAGAACAAACGTAAATGATACTACATGTTATAGTGAAGAAGAGTCTGTGATAATAGTTCTAGCCTCTCAATTGTCTTTGGATTGTCGAGCAAGACGCAGTGGTTGAGTGGGCTCTACTACGCTGATTTCATCAGCTTTTACAGCCCTACTCAACTGTGCGGAGGTGGGACGACGAAATCGAATTCTAACAAATTACCGATTTCTGTCCCACTCTCTTTTCTTATCCTTTTCGAATAAAGTAGAAAAGGGGGATATATGTTTTTAGCTAGAGATGAAAAGGGTAACTTAATTAACGCTTTAGAGAAAGAGCCAAGAAAACAAGCTTATTATTGCCCAGCTTGTGGTGCAAGTGTTCGCTTGAAAAAAGGAAAAAATGTAAGAACTCATTTTGCTCATGAAAGTTTAAAAAGTTGTGATTTTTTTCATGAGAACGAAGGACCAGAACATTTAGAGAATAAGGTGGCACTTTTTAATTGGGCTAAGAAAGATGCTGAAGTAGAAATGGAATATCCGATTCCTGAACTTAAGCAAATCGCAGATATCCTCATCAATAAGCAATTAGCACTGGAAGTTCAGTGTAGTCCTATTTCTTGCGAACTTTTACGGGAGAGAAGCAATGGTTATCGAAGTTTGGGAATTCAAGTTCTTTGGCTATTGGGAGAAAAGCTCTGGCTAAAAGAGCGACTAACTAAACTTCAAAGAGATTTTCTTTATTTTAGTCATAATATGGGATTCTATCTTTGGGAGTTAGACCATAAAAGACAAGTTTTGAGGCTCAAGTACCTCCTTCACCAAGATTTGAAAGGAAAACTCCATTATCAGGTCAAGGAATTTTCTTATGGCAAAGGAAATCTTCTAGAAATTTTACGTAGTCCTTATCAGCAACAAACTCTTAGTACTTTTTCAGTTGAGCAAGATAGAGATATTTGTCATTACATTCAAAAACAGCTCTACTATCAAAACCCCTATTGGATGAAACAACAAGCCCAAGCTTACTTAAGAGGAGAAAACCTATTAAATTTGAAGACTCAGGACTGGTATCCCCAAGTAAGGCCGATAGAACATGGTCATTTTTGTCAGATAAGTCAAAATCTATATGATTATTACCGCAACTTTCAGGCTTATTATGAACTGAATCCACAAAATCAGAAACAAAAGCTCTATCCACCTGCCTTTTATCAGCATTATTTCTCGAAAAATATGGTAAAATAGAAAGGATGGAGGAAATTTATGGTATTACAACGAAATGAAATCAATGAAAAAGATACATGGGATCTATCAACGATCTTTGAAACCGACCAAAAATGGGAAGAAGAATTAGCCCTATTAACCGAGGATACAAAAGAAGCAGCTAGCTTTGAGGGACATCTTTTGGATAGCGCAGAGAGCCTTCTTAACATTACAGAGCGTTATTTGGATTTAAGCCGTCGTCTTGAAAAACTCTATGTCTATGCTCATATGAAAAACGACCAGGATACACGAGTTGCTAAATATCAAGAATACTATGCAAAGGCAATGACTCTTTATAGTCAACTCGACCAGGTGTTCTCTTTCTATGAGCCAGAATTTATGGCTATAACAGAAGAGCAGTATCAAAAACTTTTTAGCAGAAGAACCAAAAACTACAGCCTTATAAACACTTCTTTGATAAACTCTTGCAAAAATAAGGAACATGTCCTTTCACAACGTGAAGAAGAGTTGCTTGCAGGTGCTGGAGAAATCTTCGGGGCAGCTAGTGAAACCTTTGCTATCTTAGATAATGCAGATATCGTCTTTCCATTTGTTAAAGATGAAGATGGAAATGAAGTGCAGTTGTCACACGGTGTCTATATGCGCTTAGTAGAATCTAAGAACCGTGACGTTCGTCGTGGTGCATATGAAGCACTATACTCTACTTATGAGCAATACCAGCACACTTACGCTAAAACCTTGCAGACAAATGTAAAAGTACAAAACTACCGTGCAAAAGTTCGGAACTACAAGAGTGCGCGTGAAGCAGCTCTTGCAGCCAACTTTGTTCCAGAAAGTGTCTATGACAACTTAGTATCTGCTGTTCGTAAGCATTTGCCATTATTGCATCGTTATCTTGCACTTCGTTCAAAAATCTTGGGTATTCCAGACCTTAAAATGTACGATGTCTATACACCACTGTCTTCAGTAGAATACAGCTTTACTTATGAGGAAGCCTTGAAGAAGGCAGAGGAAGCTTTGGCTGTTCTTGGTGAGGATTACTTGAGTCGTGTTAAACGCGCATTTAGCGAACGTTGGATTGATGTGTATGAAAACCAAGGCAAACGTTCAGGTGCATATTCAGGTGGTTCCTACGATACTAATGCCTTCATGCTTCTTAACTGGCAAGATAACCTAGACAATCTCTTTACTCTTGTACATGAGACAGGTCATAGTATGCATTCTAGCTACACGCGTGAAACACAACCTTATGTATACGGAGATTACTCAATCTTCTTGGCAGAAATTGCTTCAACAACCAATGAAAATATCTTAACTGAAAAATTATTGCAAGAAGTTCAAGATGACGCAACACGCTTTGCTATTCTAAACAACTTCTTGGATGGTTTCCGTGGAACAGTGTTCCGCCAAACTCAATTTGCTGAATTTGAACATGCTATTCACCAAGCCGATCAAAATGGAGAAGTCTTGACAAGCGAGTTCTTAAACAATCTCTATGCTGACTTGAACCAAGAATATTATGGCTTGAGCAAGGAAGACAACCCTCAAATTCAATACGAGTGGGCTCGTATCCCTCATTTCTACTATAATTACTATGTATATCAATATTCAACAGGCTTTGCAGCAGCTTCGGCCTTGGCTGAAAGATTGTTCATGGTAGTCAAGATGATCGTGACCGTTATATTGATTACCTCAAGGCTGGGAAGTCAGACTATCCTCTAAATATCATGCGAAAAGCTGGTGTTGATATGGAAAAAGAAGACTATCTTAATGATGCCTTTGCAGTCTTTGAACGCCGTTTGGATGAGTTCGAAGCCCTTGTTGAAAAATTAGGATTAGCATAAAATGGTTGAGTCATACAGTAAAAATGCTAACCATAACATGCGACGGCCTGTTGTTAAGGATGAGATTGTGGAATTTATGCGCCACAGACAAGAGCAGGTGACTGGTTCTTTAAAAGAACTAGAAAACTTTGCTCGCAAGGAGAATATTCCTATCATTCCTCATGAAACAGTCGCTTATTTCCGTTTTCTAATGGAAACAATTCAACCAAACAATATTTTAGAAATTGGAACGGCAATTGGATTTTCAGCTCTTTTAATGGCAAATCACGCTCCAAATGCAAAAATAACAACCATTGATCGGAATCCTGAAATGATTGGTTTTGCCAAGGAAAATTTCGCCAAGTTTGATAATCGCCAACAAATCACTCTTTTGGAAGGCGATGCGGTAGACGTTTTGTCAACATTGACAGAGACCTATGATTTTGTTTTTATGGATTCTGCAAAATCCAAATACATCGTATTTTTGCCAGAAATCCTAAAACACCTTGAGGTTGGTGGAGTAGTTGTCTTGGATGATATTTTCCAAGGTGGAGACATTGCTAAGGATATTATGGAAGTCCGACGCGGGCAACGAACCATTTATCGTGGTTTGCAAAGACTATTTGACGCAACTCTAAACAATCCGGGATTAACAGCTAGTCTAGTTCCTCTTGGAGATGGAATCTTGATGCTAAGAAAGAATCAAGCAGAAATAGAACTGCCTGATGTTGATTAATTTCAGATATTTTTAAGACAATTTAGTAAAATAGATAAGGTAAACATTTATCTAGTGTATAAAAAGGAGTAAACATGAAGAAAAAATTATTGGCTGGTGCCATCACTTTGTTATCAGTAGCTACTTTGGCTGCTTGTTCAAATAGCTCTCAAGGAGCTGACCTCATCAGTATGAAGGGTGATGTCATCACTGAGCACCAATTTTATGAAGAAGTGAAAAACAACCCAACTGCTCAACAAATTTTGCTCAATATGACAATCCAAAAAGTTTTTGAAAAACAATATGGATCTGAAGTAAGTGACAAAGAAGTAGAAGATGCGGTAGCAGAAGAGCAAAAAAGATATGGTGATAGCTATCAAATCGTTCTTTCTCGTGCTGGTATGACAGCAGAAAGCCGTAAAGCTCAAATTCGTACAAGTAAACTAGTTGAATATGCTGTTAAGAAAGCCGCAGAAGCTGAATTGACAGATGAGAACTACAAAAAAGCTTACGATGAGTACACACCAGAAGTAACTGCTCAAGTGATTAAACTTGACAGTGAAGATAAGGCTAAAGAAGTACTTGCTAAAGCACAAGAATCTGGAGCTGATTTTGCACAATTGGCTAAGGATAATTCAACTGACGAAAAGACAAAAGCAAATGGTGGTGAGATCACTTTTGACTCTGCATCAACAGAATTGCCAGACGTTGTTAAAAAAGCAGCCTTTGCCCTTAATGTTGATGGAATCTCAGATGTGATCACAGCTCCAGGTACACAAGCTTATTCAAACAGTTTCTATATTGTGAAATTGATCAAGAAAACAGAAAAATCTTCTAACTGGGAAGATTATAAAGAAAAATTGAAGACAGTTATCTTGACTCAAAAACAAAATGATGCTACTTTTGTTCAAGGTGTAATTAGTAAAGAGTTGCAGGCGGCAAATATCAAGGTTAAAGATCAAGCCTTCCAAAATATCTTTACTCAGTACATTCAAAGTGATACAACAAATCAAACAACAACTACATCAGCAGCAACTGAAACGACAACAACTGCAGCTGAAACGACAACAACATCTTCAAACTAAAGATGAAAACTCTATCTTTCTACTCTTGAAAGGTAGAGTTTTTTTGAAATTTTCTTAGCTAATAGCCCAAAATATAAATAAATGTTTGTGAATTCTGAAAACTTAAATTCTAGGCTTTAACGGATAAGAGTTTTTTTCTAGTCTAAAAAGTGGTATAATAGCATGTAAAACTAGAATGAATAGAAAATTAAAAATTTAGTAGATGGTGAAATATGAAAATTAGTAAAAGGCACCTGTTGAATTACTCTATTTTAGTGCCCTATATTCTCTTATCCGTTCTGGGATTGATAGTGGTATATTCGACAACAAGTGCATCCTTGATTCAGGAGGGTAAGAGCGCCTTTCAATTAGTTCGAAATCAGGGCTTGTTTTGGATCGTTAGTTTGTTGCTTATTGCAGTAATTTATAAGCTGAAACTTGGTTTTCTTCGAAACGAACGTTTGTTATTTATCGTTATGTTTGCTGAGTTAGTGTTACTAGCTTTAGCACGTTTGATTGGGATTCCCATCAATGGTGCTTACGGTTGGATCAAAGTAGGACCTATTACTGTTCAGCCTGCGGAATACTTGAAAATTATCATCATTTGGTACTTGGCTCAACGTTTTTCAAAACAACAAGAAGAAATTGCCGTTTATGATTTCCAAGTTTTAACTCAAAACCAATGGTTTCCTAGAGCGTTTAACGATTGGCGATTTGTACTTTTAGTCATGATTGGTAGTTTGGCTATTTTCCCTGACCTTGGAAATGCTACAATTCTCTTTTTGGTAGCATTGTTGATGTACTCAATTAGTGGGATAGCTCACCGATGGTTTGCAACTATTCTTGGAGTATTGACCAGTTTATCCTTTGTTTCTCTAACAACCATTAAGCTTGTTGGTGTTGATAAGTTTTCTAAGATTCCAGTATTTGGATACGTAGCTAAACGATTCAGTGCTTTCTTTAATCCATTTGATGATGTCGCTGGTGCAGGACACCAGTTGGCAAATTCATACTATGCTATGGTAAATGGAGGATGGTTTGGGCTAGGATTAGGAAACTCTATCGAAAAACGAGGCTATCTACCTGAGGCACACACGGACTTTGTTTTCTCTATTGTAATTGAAGAGTTTGGATTTGTTGGTGCCAGTCTTATTTTAGCTCTATTATTCTTCCTAATTCTTCGTATTATTTTAGTGGGGGTACGAGCAAAAGATCCGTTCAACTCTATGGTAGCAATCGGTATTGGTGGAATGATTTTAATTCAGGTATTCGTTAATATCGGAGGAATTTCAGGATTGATTCCTTCAACAGGTGTAACCTTCCCATTCCTTTCACAAGGGGGGAATAGTCTCCTGGTTCTATCAGTAGCTATCGCCTTTGTGTTAAATATCGATGCTAGTGAAAAACGTGCAAAACTCTACAGCGAATATGAAGCACAACTCTAAGAAAATGTGACAAGGAGAAAAATATGTCTCTTCAAAAACTAGAAAATAACAGAAACAAAACTGTAGTCCAAGAAGAAGTTCAAATCTTGACAGATTTACTTGAAGATATCACGAAAAATATGCTTCCTGCTGAGACTTTTGACAAGATTATGCAGTTGAAGAAGCTATCATCAAATCTAGACTATCAAGGACTAGATAAGGTAGTGAGAAGCCTTTCAAATGATGAAATGGTCTACATCTCTAGATATTTCTCTATTTTACCACTTTTGATTAACATCTCCGAAGACGTAGACTTAGCTTATGAGATTAACCATCTAAACAATATTGATCAAGATTATCTTGGTAAATTGTCAACAACCATTGAAATGGTTGCTGAAAAAGAAAATGCGGCTGAAATTCTTGAACATCTGAACGTGGTGCCAGTATTAACAGCCCATCCAACTCAGGTTCAACGTAAGAGTATGCTGGACTTGACTAATCATATCCATACTCTCTTGCGTAAATACCGTGACGTGAGAATGGGGCTTATTAACAAAGAAAAATGGCATAATGATCTTCGTCGCTACATTGAGATTATCATGCAGACGGATATGATTCGTGAGAAGAAACTAAAAGTAACGAATGAAATCACAAATGTGATGGAATATTACAATAGTTCTTTCCTACAAGCTGTACCAAATCTAATGTTAGAGTATAAGCGTCTTGCAAAAGAGCAGGGAATTGACCTAAATCAAGCAAAACCTATCACCATGGGAATGTGGATTGGTGGAGACCGTGATGGCAATCCATTTGTAACTGCTGAGACACTCATGCGTTCTGCTACCATTCAAAGTGAAGTGATCTTAAACTACTACATCAGTAAGATTTCTAGTCTCTACCGTACTTTCTCTCTTTCTACTAATTTATCTAAGACAAGTAAGGCTGTTGAAGAAATGGCAGTTCAATCTCAAGATACTTCTGTTTTCCGCGAGAAAGAACCTTATCGTCGAGCTTTTCACTTTATTCAATCAAAATTAATTCAAACTCTTTTAAATTTGAAAGAGTGGGCTCTTGTCGGCTCATCAGCAGATGAACGCCATCACATTGAACGACTCTTTGGAACTCAAGGACATCAACAAGGAGTGGTTACTGACTATATTAGTAACCGTCTCTCAGGAGCCATTCAAGAATTGGCTGAAGATCGTCCTCCTTACTACGAAACAATTGAAGAATTTAAACAAGACTTAGCTATCATTAAAGATTCATTGCTTGAAAATAAGGCAGAAGCCTTGCTTACTGGAGAGTTTGCCGAGCTTTTGGAGGCTGTTGAAGTCTTTGGTTTCTTCTTGGCATCTATCGATATGCGCCAAGACTCAAGTGTTCATGAAGCCTGTGTTGCTGAATTGTTAGCATCTGCTGGAATTAATGACCATTATAGCGATCTTTCAGAAGATGAGAAGTGCGAGTTGCTTTTACATGAACTATTAGAAGATCCTCGAATCTTGTCAGCTACTCATGCTGAAAAGTCTGAACTTCTTGAAAAAGAATTAGCCATTTTCCAAACTGCACGTGAATTAAAAGATCGTTTGGGAGAAGACGTCATTCGTCAAACGATTATTTCTCATGCAACCAGCGTGTCTGATATGTTAGAATTGGCGATTATGCTGAAAGAAGTCGGTCTTGTGGATGCTGAAAAAGCACGTGTTCAAATCGTGCCTCTCTTTGAAACAATTGAGGACTTGGATCATTCCGAAGAGACTATGAGAAAGTATTTCTCTTTACCGCTTGCTAAGAAGTGGATTGCTTCAAAAGATAATTATCAAGAAATCATGCTAGGTTACTCTGATAGTAATAAGGATGGTGGTTATCTATCATCTTGTTGGACTTTATACAAAGCTCAACAACAATTAACTGCTATCGGTGATGAATTTGGAGTCAAAGTAACCTTCTTCCACGGTCGTGGTGGTACTGTTGGTCGTGGTGGTGGCCCTACTTATGACGCCATTGCTTCTCAACCACTTAAATCAATCAAGGACCGTATTCGATTAACTGAACAAGGTGAAGTTATCGGAAATAAATACGGAAACAAGGATGCAGCCTACTATAACCTTGAAATGTTGGTTTCAGCAGCTATCAATCGTATGATTACGCAGAAGAAGAGCGATACTAATACGTCAAATCGCTATGAAGCTATCATGGATCAAGTGGTGGAACGCAGTTACGATATCTACCGTGAGCTCGTATTTGGAAATGAACATTTCTATGATTATTTCTTGAATCTAGTCCAATCAAGGCTATCTCAAGTTTCAATATAGGTTCTCGTCCAGCAGCTCGTAAAACGATTACTGAAATTGGTGGTCTACGCGCCATTCCTTGGGTATTCTCATGGTCACAAAGTCGTGTTATGTTCCCAGGTTGGTATGGAGTGGGTTCAAGCTTTAAGGAATTTATCGATCAAGATCCTAAGAATATCGAAACGCTTAGAGAAATGTATCAAAACTGGCCATTCTTCCAGTCTCTTCTCTCTAACGTAGATATGGTTTTGTCAAAATCTAACATGAACATTGCTTTTGAGTACGCTAAACTATGTGAAAGTGAAGAAGTACAAGCAGTCTTCTATACTATCTTAGATGAATGGCAATTGACCAAGAACGTTATCTTAGCCATCGAAGGATATGATGAACTTTTGGCAGAAAATACATACTTGAAAGATAGTCTAAACTACCGTATGCCTTATTTCAACATTCTGAACTATATCCAGTTGGAGTTGATCAAGCGTCAACGTCGTGGTGAGCTTTCTTCAGATGAAGAAAGATTAATTCATACGACTATTAACGGAATTGCTACAGGATTACGTAATTCAGGTTAATACAAGCTATATTTTTTAAAAACCGTAAGAATTTTTATAATTTGTAAAAATAATTCATAAAAAGCCTTGACAAGTTTTAGTAAAATGATATAATTTAAGCATTCAGAAAGTAATCATTAAAGTTTTATAGAGAGTCTGTGGTTGGTGAAAACAGATAAATGAAGATGATGAATTGGGCTGAATGCTATTAAGAATTTGAAATCATAAGAATTCGGTGAGCACACCTTATAGTGCAACTCGTGAAGCGAGTAAGAGCGATAGGAATAGTTCCTATAATTGAGGTGGTACCGCGCATCGACGTCCTCACACAAGTTTTTTGTGTGAGGACTTTTTCTATGGGGAGGAAAAAATTATGGAAATCAAACGATGGCGACGCTTGGTAAAATTATAATGAAAGTGAAATAAACATTACTAAGATTAAGAAAATAAGGAGAAATAGATATGAATAAACGTTTAATTGGTATTATCGCAGCACTAGCACTTGTAGTTGGAGGAAGCTTGGTCTACTCTAACTTAACAAAACAAGAAACAAAAACTGAGACAGCTAACAAGACAACTAAGGTTGGTGTCCTACAGTTTGTCAGTCACCCATCACTTGACCTGATTTACCAAGGAATTCAAGATGGACTTGCTGAAGAAGGCTATAAAGGCGACCAAGTTAAAATAGACTTTATGAATTCAGAAGGTGACCAAAGTAAGGTTGCCACAATGAGTAAACAATTGGTGTCAAATGGAAATGATGTTGTTGTCGGAATTGCGACACCTGCAGCTCAGGGTCTAGCAAGCGCCACAAAAGACCTTCCTGTTATCATGGCAGCTATTACAGACCCAGTTGGAGCTAACCTTGTACAAAACTTGGAAAAACCAGGCGGAAACATCACTGGGGTATCTGACCATAACCCTGCTGAACAACAGGTTAAATTGATTAAAACATTGACTCCTGATGTTAAGACTGTTGGAGCTCTTTACTCAAGTAGTGAAGATAACTCTAAATCACAAGTTGAAGAGTTCAAAGCTTACGCTGAAAAAGCTGGTTTGAAAGTCGAAACTTTTGCAGTTCCATCAACTAACGAAATTGCTTCAACAGTTAACGTTATGACAGGAAAAGTAGATGCAATCTGGGTTCCAATTGACAACACAATCGCATCTGCGTTCTCAACTGTAGTATCAAGCAACCAAACAGCTAAAAAACCAATCTACCCAAGTGCGACTGCCATGGTAGAAGCAGGTGGTTTGGCATCAGTCGTTGTGGACCAACACGATCTTGGTGTGGCTACTGGTAAGATGATTGCAAAAGTCTTAAAGGGTGAAAAACCAGCTGACACTCCAGTTAATGTCTTCTCAACTGGTAAATCAGTTATCAATAAAAAAGTGGCTCAAGAACTTGGAATCACTATACCTGAATCAGTTCTTAAAGAAGCTGGTCAAGTAATCGAATAAGAATGAAGGAGGAGTTGGAGACATCTCCTCCAATTTTTTTAAAAAGAAGGAAATGAATGTAACATGATAGTATCGATAATTTCACAAGGATTTGTCTGGGCTATTCTAGGTTTGGGAATCTTTATGACCTTTCGAATCCTCAACTTTCCAGATATGACAACCGAGGGTTCCTTCCCGCTTGGAGGAGCGGTAGCAGTAACTCTAATTACACAAGGTGTCAATCCTTTTCTTGCTACCTTAGTAGCTGTTGGAGCAGGCTGTCTTGCAGGTTTAGCGACTGGTCTTCTTTACACGAAAGGAAAGATTCCAACACTCTTGTCTGGTATTTTGGTGATGACTTCTTGTCATTCTATCATGCTCATGATTATGGGACGGGCAAACCTTGGGCTCTTAGGAACTAAACAAATCCAGGACGTTCTTCCTTTCTCATCTGAGGTTAATCAATTATTTACAGGTTTGATTTTTGTGACTTTGGTTATCCTTCTTATGCTTTTCTTCCTAGATACTAAATTGGGACAAGCTTATATCGCAACAGGAGATAATCCAGATATGGCTCGTAGTTTTGGTATCAATACTGGACGTATGGAGTTGATGGGCTTGGTCTTGTCAAATGGTGTGATCGCACTTGCTGGCGCTCTTATCGCTCAACAAGAAGGATATGCAGATGTTTCTCGTGGTATCGGGGTTATCGTAGTTGGGCTTGCTAGCTTGATTATCGGAGAAGTACTCTTTAAGAGTTTGACCCTAGCAGAACGTTTGGTTACTATTGTCGTTGGTTCAATTAGCTACCAATTCCTAGTATGGGGAGTCATTGCTCTTGGCTTTAATACTAGCTATCTCCGTCTATACAGTGCTCTTATCCTAGCAACTTGTCTAGTCATTCCAACCCTTAAGGATAAATACTTGAAAGGAGTCAAGTTAAGCAAATGACAGCGATTGTAGAATTAAAAAATGCCACAAAAATTGTTAAAAATGGCTTTGACGAGGAAAAAATTATCCTAAACGATGTTTCTATTGATATTTATGAACACGACTTCATCACAATCTTAGGTGGAAATGGAGCAGGAAAGTCGACTCTCTTTAATAGTATAGCTGGAACGCTACCATTGACTAGTGGTAGTATCCGCATCATGGGTGAGGATGTGACTCATTTTAGTCCTGAAAAACGTGCCAAGTACCTTTCTCGTGTCTTTCAGGATCCTAAGATGGGAACTGCTCCTCGTATGACGGTTGCAGAAAATCTCTTGATTGCTAAGTTTCGTGGGGAAAAACGTGGACTTTTTCCGAGAAGACTCTCAGCTTACAAGGAAGAATTTCAAGAAACCATTGAGAAGGTTGGAAATGGCTTAGAAAAACACTTGGATACACCGATTGAATTCTTGTCAGGTGGACAAAGACAGGCCTTGAGCCTCTTGATGGCAACCTTGAAACGTCCTGAACTCCTTTTGTTGGATGAACATACGGCAGCCCTTGACCCTAAAACAAGTGTGGCCTTGATGGAATTGACAGATGACTTTGTCAGCAAGGACCATCTAACAGCATTGATGATTACCCACCATATGGAAGATGCTCTCAAGTATGGAAATCGTCTCATTGTTATGAAGGAAGGACGAATCATCCAAGATTTAAACAAGGATGAAAAAGCCAAGATGAAGATTTCAGATTACTATCAGTTATTTGAGTAGATAATTTTTAAAACATGTATCATTAAAAACTTAGAAGTAGGATTTCTACTTCTAAGTTTTTTTGTTAAAGGTAGCTTGTCAAAAACTAGTCTTATTGTCACTGTCTAAGATTTTATAGTATAATGATTCTAAGGAAATGGTACCTAGAGATATAAAATTTCTAAAAGATTGTATCGTCTGAATGTTATCTCGTCTTTAAAATAAGACGTTAAAAATATATTTTGACAGCAAAGAGTATATAAGTTCTAGGTAAGGAAAAATGTCAATGAAAAAATTTTTAAAAATCGTACTCATAACTGTAGTAGGTTTTCTAACTTTGTTCGGTCTATATCGTGTCTATCAAAAGAATTATTATAAGGGAGTGTCTGAATCTTTAAGTAATGTCTTTCTAGAGATGAACTATGCAGAAACCCATAGTGGTATTTTACCTGGACTCGCTGATTTTAGCAGAGCCGTTGACGGTACTCAGTCGTTTAGAGATCCAGACTGGATAATTCCCATAGGACTTGATGCAGACTTGTCTGAAAATGAAAGTTTAGAAGTGATTGTAGGTTTTGAAGAAACTTTATTATTGAATACCAGCAACTATTACCTGATGGGAGATATCTTTATATAAAATATGACTACAATTATAAGAAACTCAACCAATCAGTCGAAATCTCAGATTCTAAATGGTCGGTAGCGTACTCCTTAGCTGGATATAATATAAGAAATAAGGATAAGGGAAAACTAGATTTGGAGGCATATAAAGAATTATCACGTCAGTCAAAAACAGGGGATTCGATACCTAATTTTTACCTAACAAATCCAAACGAAGTACTAGAGTATTTAAAACCTCATGGGATTGATGAAGCTTGGATTAACGAAAAATCCCACTTCATGCTCTATGATGTCGTTCTAAAACGCTGGTTTAAAAATGGTAGTCAACGTTACTCAGTTGACAATCTTGGGGATGTAGAGATTGTGCCACTAAGTTTTTCTAAATAGACTAATCAAATTTTAGGCTTTTAGGATTTAGTTGCTCTATATTGAACAGCTATCTTCTGTTGTGATAAAAACATGCAAAAACTCTCGGGGAAGGATTTCTTCGATAGTTTTATGCCCACCTATGACACCTAAAGGATTAGTTGCTTACAGCGACACAAGGAAGTGGAGATAAGGAGATCTATACCTATAATGTAATAACCAGCTCGAAAAACTAACGTATTAAAAACGAAAAAAGTAGGAGTCCAATCATATGAAACTAGGTAAATTTAATTTTGAAAATAAAGGTAACTCTTTAGCAGAATTGGGTGTCGCAAGTTATGCATATACATATCAAGATATGTTTGCATATATAGACTGGATAGAATCAAAAAAGTTTGTTATTCTTGGTGGAGATGTGTATTCAAGACAAGGCGATATGTTTGATATAACTTATGATAGCTGGTACTATTCTCCTAAAAATAAAGATAATGATTCACTGGAGTCGATTTCTGTGGCCAAAAATTATATCAAACAGTATACAAATAGTAATGGAGAAAATTTTTATTTTGCAATAGTCGTTTTAGAATAATAAGGTAGTAACCAAAGTGTTACCTTTACAAAAGTTTGGGCTTTCCGTTCAGTCTACGAAAGTTTAGAATTAATAGATAGTTACTGGGAGCAAGGATTAGAAAAGAACAGACCACTTTATCTGACCAACTATATCTATGAAGTCGAGAATGCAGAATTTGGGACTTGGTCGCTTCTGCAAATATAGTTAATAAATAGCTCCATCACTACAAATTAATGTCAACGCATTTTTTAGCGGACCTTGTATCCGAAAACGATGTAAAAGTGGAGAAAGTCACTAGCTAGTTTTATGAAATAGAAGCATGTAAAAGGTATGAAATGGTTTACTTTTTTTCAGAAATAAAGTATACTATATAAAGTAAACTGTGATAAAATGGAGGTATTGTCTATGGTTGACAAGAGAGTCATCGAAGAAATCAAAAACAATACCAATATTGTCGAAATCATAGGAGAAGTGATTTCTTTACAAAAATCTGGACGGAACTTTTTAGGGCTCTGTCCTTTTCATGGTGAAAAGACCCCTTCCTTTAACGTAGTTGAAGATAAGCAGTTTTACCACTGTTTTGGTTGTGGTCGTTCAGGAGACGTCTTTAAGTTTATAGAGGAATATCAACAAGTAACCTTTGCCGATGCCGTGAGGATTCTAGGCGAACGTCTTGGGATACATCTTGAAACTCCTGTACACAATACTGCTCAACATACGTCCCCTCATCAAAATCTTTATGAGATGCATGACAAGGCTGCACGCTTTTATCATGCAATCCTAATGACGACTAAATGGGTGAGGAGGCGAGAAACTATCTCTATAAACGTGGCCTGACTGATGATGTCATTAAACACTTTATGATTGGTCTAGCTCCAGCAGAACGCTCTTATCTTTATCAGCGTTTAGCAGACGATTATAGTGAGAAGGACTTGCTGGATTCAGGTCTATTTTATCTTTCTGAGAGTAATCAATTCTTTGATACCTTCCATAACCGGATTATATTTCCACTCTCAAACGATCAAGGTAAGGTAATTGCTTTTTCTGGTCGTGTTTGGCAAGAGACAGATTCTCAAACTGCCAAGTATAAAAATAGTCGAGCGACGGCAATTTTTAACAAGAGTTACGAATTATATCATTTGGATAGAGTAAAAAAAGGGTCTGGTAAAGCTCCTGAAATTTATCTGATGGAAGGTTTTCTGGATGTCATTGCAGCCTACCGTGCTGGTATTGAAAATGCTGTAGCTTCCATGGGAACAGCCTTGACTGCTGAACACGTTGAGCATCTCAAACGCTTTACTAAAAAGTGATTATCACTTATGATGGTGATAAGGCTGGACAAGCAGCAACTGCTAAAGCTCTAGAGGAACTTGGTGATTTACCAGTTCAAATTGTTCAAATTCCCGATGCAATGGATCCTGATGAGTATTTACAAAAGAATTCTCCAGAGGATTTGGCTTATCTTTTATCCAATACGCGAATCAGTCCGATTGAGTTTTATATCCATCATTACAAACCTAGTAATAGTGAAAATCTCCAAGCACAGATTGAGTTCATTGAGAAAATTGCACCTCTTATCGTCAAAGAACCTTCTATCACAGCCCAGAACACCTATATTCATTTGTTGACGGATCATTTACCATCTTTTGATTATCAACAAGTAGAGCACGTTATTAATGAAAGTCGTGTTAGACAGAGACAAGAAAAAGTGAAGCAGGTTGTTAATCCGACACCAATTACTATGTCGGTTTCTAAACAATTGACGGCAGTCATGAGAGCTGAAGCACATATTCTTTATCGTATGATGGAGCACCCCCTTGTGTTGAATGATTATCGTTTGAGAGATGATTTGTATTTGAAACTCCAGAGTTTCAGACCTTGTATGGACTCTTGATTGATAATGGTTCGATTTCTTCTGAAGACTTGGCAAATCAGACTAGAGAAGTGGAAAATGCTTGGTACCAGGTGTTAGCTTTCGATCTACCTTCTGAGATGTCTCCAGAAGAACTAAAGGAAGTAGAGGAGTCTCGTAATCGTGCTCTTTTGAATCAACAAAACTTGCAAATTAAAAAGAAAGTTCAGGAAGCTAGTCATGTAGGCGACACAGATACTGCTTTAGAAGAGATTGAACGCTTAATTGCCCAAAAAAGAAGAATGGAGTAAGAATGGCAAAAAAACAAAAAGAAGTAACAACTTTTGATGTCCAAGTTGCAGAATTTATTCGTAACCATAAGAAAACTGGTACTGCGACAGATGATGAAATTAACAATGTCCTTGTAATTCCTTTTGCTCTTGATGTAGAAGGTATTGAGAACCTTTTGCAACGGATTCAAGATGCAGGTATTGCAATCACTGATAACGAAGGAAATCCGAGTGAACGTGTCTTAAGTACAGAGGAAGAACCAGAACTTAGCGATGAAGACTTAATTGGTTCAACATCTGCCAAAGTCAATGACCCTGTTCGTATGTACTTGAAGGAAATCGGTGTCGTACCTCTTCTTACTAACGAAGAAGAAAAAGAATTGGCTCTCGCCGTTGAAGCAGGAGATGTTGAAGCGAAACAACGTCTAGCAGAGGCTAACCTTCGTTTGGTAGTTTCTATCGCGAAACGCTATGTTGGACGTGGTATGCAATTCCTTGACTTGATTCAAGAAGGAAATATGGGATTGATGAAGGCAGTTGATAAGTTTGACTACTCTAAAGGATTCAAATTCTCAACTTATGCAACTTGGTGGATTCGTCAGGCCATTACGCGTGCCATTGCTGACCAAGCTCGTACCATTCGTATCCCAGTTCACATGGTAGAAACAATCAACAAGCTTGTTCGCGAGCAACGTAACCTTCTTCAAGAATTGGGACAAGATCCTACTCCTGAGCAAATTGCTGAACGTATGGATATGACTCCTGACAAGGTTCGTGAAATTTTGAAAATTGCGCAAGAACCAGTTTCTCTTGAAACACCTATTGGTGAAGAGGACGATAGCCACCTTGGTGACTTTATCGAAGATGAAGTGATTGAAAATCCAGTTGACTATACAACTCGTATCGTCTTGCGTGAGCAGTTGGATGAAGTTCTGGATACTTTGACTGATAGAGAAGAAAATGTTCTTCGTCTACGTTTCGGTCTTGATGATGGTAAAATGCGTACTCTAGAAGATGTTGGTAAAGTCTTTAACGTCACTCGTGAGCGTATCCGTCAGATTGAGGCAAAAGCGTTGAGAAAACTTCGCCAACCAAGTAGAAGCAAACCTCTTCGTGACTTTATCGAAGATTAGGTTATAGGAGACTGAATATGGCTTACACAGAAGAGCAAATTGAAAACATCAAAACACGGATTTTGACGGCTTAGAAGAAGTTATCGACCCAGAATTAGGAATCGATATCGTCAACTTAGGTTTAATTTATGAGATTCGATTTGATGGTGATACCGGTGATACTGAGATTGATATGACCTTGACGACTATGGGTTGTCCTTTGGCCGACCTCTTGACTGATCAAATCTATGATGCTATGACAGATGTGCCAGAGGTTACTAACGTTGAAGTAAAATTAGTTTGGTATCCAGCTTGGACGGTTGAAAAAATGAGTCGCTATGCACGTATCGCTTTAGGTATTAAATAGAATGATAAAAAAGAGAAATAGTATAAGTGTTAGGAAATTCCCTAGCTTTTATGCTATCTCTCTTTTAATTTGCTGATTTTCTTTCAATAAAATGATATAATGGATAGTATGGAAAAAGAGAAATTACGCATCAACATGCTAAGTTCGAGTGAAAAGGTAGCAGGACAAGGAGTTTCTGGAGCTTACCGTGAACTTGTGCAACTTTTGAAACGTGATGCGAAAGACCAACTAATTGTAACGGAGAATCTTCCTGTGGAAGCTGATGTTACTCATTTTCATACAATCGACCTTCCTTATTATCTGTCAACTTTTCAAAAGAAGCGTTCAGGTCGTAGGATTGGTTATGTTCACTTCTTGCCTGACACCTTAGAAGGTAGTTTGAAGATTCCATTCTTTTTAAAAGGGATTGTTAAGCGCTATGTGTTTTCTTTTTATGACCGTATGGAACACTTGGTTGTGGTTAATCCTACTTTTATCGAAGATTTGGTTGCAGCTGGTATTCCTCGTGAAAAGGTGACCTATATTCCTAACTTTGTTAACAAAGAAAAATGGCACCCACTTTCTGCAGAAAAAGTAAGTCAACTTCGACAAGATATGGGGTTGAGTGAAAATCAATTTGTAGTAGTAGGAGCTGGGCAGGTTCAGAAGCGTAAGGGAATCGATGATTTCATCACTCTTTCTGAGGAACTACCGGACATCACCTTTATTTGGGCGGGAGGCTTCTCATTTGGTGGAATTACAGATGGTTATGAACGCTATAAAAAAATCATGGATAATCCTCCAGAGAATCTGATTTTCCCTGGAATTGTTGAGCCAGAAAGGATGAAAGAACTGTATGCCTTGGCAGATTTGTTCTTACTTCCTAGCTATAATGAGCTCTTTCCGATGACTATTCTAGAAGCTGCGAGTTGTGAAGCTCCCATTATGCTTCGGGACTTAGAACTTTATAAGGTGATTCTAGAAGGCAATTACAGACCAACCACCGATGTGGAAGAGATGAAACAAGCTATTATGGAATATAGAGAGCATCCAGAAGCTTTGAAAGAGTTAAAAGAAAAGGCCAAGGCTATTTCAAGAGAATACTCAGAGGAGCATCTCCTTGAAATATGGCTAAAATTCTATCAGGAGCAAGCGGCTTTAGGAAAAAAATGAGGTAGTATATGCGAATTGGATTATTTACAGATACTTATTTCCCACAGGTTTCAGGTGTTGCAACCAGTATTCGAACCTTAAAAACAGAACTTGAAAAGCAAGGGCATGCAGTCTTTATCTTCACGACAACCGATAAGGATGTCAATCGTTATGAAGACTGGCAGATTATTCGTATTCCTAGTGTTCCTTTCTTTGCCTTTAAAGACCGTCGTTTCGCTTACCGTGGATTTACCAAAGCTCTTGAGATTGCAAAACAATACAAACTCGATATTATTCATACCCAAACTGAGTTTTCTCTTGGTTTATTGGGAATTTGGATTGCTCGAGAATTGAAAATTCCAGTCATTCATACATATCATACCCAGTACGAGGATTATGTCCACTATATTGCTAAGGGGATGTTAATTCGTCCAAGTATGGTTAAATATCTTGTTCGAGGTTTTTTGCATGACGTTGATGGAGTCATTTGTCCGAGTGAAATTGTACGCGATCTTTTATCTGACTATAAGGTAAAAGTTGAAAAGCGTGTTATTCCTACTGGAATTGAACTTGCCAAATTTGAACGCCCTGAGATTGGTCCTGAACACATTAGTGACTTAAGGGATAAACTAGGGATCCAACAAGACGAAAAGATGCTTCTAAGTCTTTCTCGAGTTTCTTACGAGAAGAATATTCAAGCAGTTCTTACAGCTTTACCAGATGTCCTAAAAGAAGAACCAAATGTTAAACTGGTTGTAGCTGGAGATGGACCTTATTTAGACAATCTTAAGGAGCAAGCAGAAGATTTAAAAATTCAAGATTCTGTTATCTTTACAGGTATGATTCCGCCAAATGAGACGGCACTCTATTATAAGGCAGCTGATTTCTTCATATCGGCTTCTACAAGTGAGACTCAGGGATTGACTTATCTGGAAAGTTTAGCTAGTAAGACACCTGTTATTGCCCATGGTAATCCTTATTTGGATAATCTCATCAATGATAAAATGTTCGGAACTCTTTATTATGAGGAAAGAGACTTGGCAGGAGCGATTATTGAGGCTTTACTTGCTACACCGTCAATGGATGAAAAACACTTGGCTGAAAAATTATATGAAATTTCTGCTGAGAATTTTGGTAGAAGAGTCCATGAATTTTATCTAGACGTCATTATTTCAAATAATTTTGCCAAAGAAACAGGGGCTGACGAACCTGTTACAAAACGTATTTTAAAGACAGTCTTCTATATTCCGCAACAGGCTGTTACTATGCCAGTTAAAGGTTCGAAGCGTATGCTTAAGGCATCTAGAAAACAATTAAGAAATTTAAGAAAATATTTAAATGATTAATCAAATCAAAGAAAGGAAATAAAAATATGCAAAAGAAATTTATGAGAAGTGGTAAAGATCAAAAAATCGGTGGTGTATGCGCTGGTTTAGCACATTATTTTGATATTGACCCTACAATCGTACGTGTTATTTGGGGAGTTTTGGCTTTCTGTTATGGTGCAGGACTTATTGCTTACTTGATCTTGTGGGCAATCGCTCCTGTATCTGATGAGTATTAATATTAGAGTATTAGAGTAAAGGAGAAAACATGGCATTCGGTGATAATGGTAAACGTAAAAAAACATTCTTTGAAAAACTTACAATGTTTGTCGTATTAATCATGTTGTTTGTTACTTTAGCCGGTATTTTTGCGACTGCAATTGGTGTATTTAGTAGATTCTAAATTGCTAGTTGTAGGATTTATTTCAAATAGTTGGTGACTGGGATTTCCCAGCCCTTTTTAAAGTGAGAAAAGAATATGAGTATGTTTTTAGACACAGCCAAGATTAAAGTAAAGGCTGGTAATGGTGGCGATGGCATGGTTGCCTTTCGTCGTGAAAAATACGTCCCTAATGGTGGACCATGGGGCGGTGATGGAGGACGTGGTGGTAACGTTGTTTTCGTTGTAGACGAAGGTTTACGTACCCTTATGGACTTCCGTTACAATCGTCATTTCAAGGCCCAATCAGGTGAAAAAGGGATGACAAAAGGAATGCATGGCCGAGGGGCAGAAGACTTGATTGTCCGTGTACCTCAAGGGACAACCGTGCGTGATGCAGAGACTGGGAAAGTTCTCACTGATTTGATAGAGAACGGACAAGAGTTCATCGTGGCTCACGGTGGTCGTGGTGGTCGAGGAAATATCCGTTTTGCAACACCTAAAAATCCTGCGCCAGAAATCTCAGAAAACGGAGAACCTGGTCAAGAACGTGAATTACAGTTAGAACTTAAAATCCTTGCGGATGTAGGTTTAGTTGGTTTCCCATCTGTAGGTAAATCAACACTCCTTAGCGTGATTACCTCTGCTAAGCCAAATTGGAGCCTACCACTTTACAACAATTGTTCCAAATCTTGGTATGGTTCGTACCCAGTCCGGTGAATCCTTTGCCGTTGCAGACCTTCCTGGATTGATTGAAGGTGCTAGCCAAGGTGTTGGTCTAGGTACTCAGTTCTTGCGTCATATCGAACGTACACGCGTTATCTTGCATATCATTGACATGTCAGCTAGTGAAGGACGTGATCCTTACGAGGACTATCTAGCTATCAATAAGGAACTTGAATCTTACAATCTTCGTCTGATGGAGCGTCCACAAATCATTGTTGCCAATAAAATGGATATGCCTGAGAGTCAGGAAAACCTTGAAGAGTTCAAGAAAAAATTGGCTGCTAATTATGATGAATTTGAAGAATTACCACCAATCTTCCCAATTTCAGGTTTGACTAAGCAAGGTCTTGCACCTCTATTAGATGCAACGGCTGAGCTTCTTGATAAAACGCCAGAATTCCTTCTTTATGATGAGTCAGAGATGGAAGAAGAAGTTTACTATGGCTTTGATGAGGAAGAAAAACCATTTGAGATTGGTCGTGATGATGATGCAACTTGGGTTCTTTCAGGTGAAAAACTCATGAAACTCTTTAATATGACTAACTTTGACCGTGATGAGTCTGTCATGAAATTTGCGCGTCAGTTGCGTGGTATGGGAGTTGATGAAGCTCTTCGTGCTCGTGGTGCTAAGGACGGCGACCTTGTCCGTATTGGAAAATTTGAGTTTGAATTTGTAGACTAGGAGATAGCTATGGGTGATAAACCAATATCTTTCCGAGATGCTGATGGAAATTTTGTTTCTGCTGCAGACGTCTGGAATGAAAAGAAATTAGAAGAACTTTTTAATCGCCTCAATCCCAATCGTTCATTGAGACTTGCGAGAATGAAGAAACAAGCCGAAGAAAAAAAATAAGAATAAAAGAACCCGTGATATTTTTATCACGGGTTTTCTGATTAACTTACTACTTTGATAAGGAATTTCTAGACTTGATTGCGAAAGGTCCACAGTTAATTGATAGTCTGTATTGTCACGGATAGTAATCTCAAAGTCAGTAGTATAAAGAACGAGTCGGATTGTATCGTCTTTTTTTAGTTTGTAAATTGTTGGTTGGAGTTCAAATTGGAATTCCATCCATTCATCTGGTTTAACTTCTTCAATTTTTAATAAATCATGACGATTTTGGAGGTTGAGGTAGCCTTTGGTGATAACACGTTGGGCATTTGGGCTAAATGGTAGTTCGCAAAGGTTTTCCAGCATATGGTAACGACCATTATCAATGGTACGAGCAGCCAATACTCCAGGATAAGGTTGAAGGTATTTCTTTTGACCAAGTTCGAGAAGTTGAGCAGAGAGAAGACCTTTATTGGTACTTGACTTGAGACGAAGGTTTAGTTTAACACGACCATTGATATGAAGATCTTCAGTCACTAGAAGATCAATGGTAATCTGATTGACCTTACCTTGATAAAGTTCATTGTTAAAGGTTTGGTAAGTCTTTCCAAATCGTTCGAAGTCAGAATCTTGGTAATGGTTTTCAATGACAGCTTCTTCAGTACCTAAAGAGAAAGTTTTATGGTCAGTTTGATTACCAAAATCTTCAAGTGACAGCCAGGTTTGAGGAGCAGTATTGTCTTGCCAAACGACTCTTGGAAGTTGGTAGTCAGTGTTTTGACCCAATAATTTCTGCGTCAAAAGTGCATTCATGGATTCACGGAAATCAATAGACTGCCAGTTGTTCATATAAACATGGGCACCGTTATGGTAAAAGAGATGTTTTTTAATATTGCTTGGAAGAGCATTGAACATTTGATAGACATGAAGTGGTTTTACATTCCAGTCTTGTGAACCGTGAGTAAAGACAACTTCAGCCTTAACCTTTTTAGCATTAAGAAGGTAGTTTCTGTCATGCCAAAATTGGTTATAATCTCCAGTTTTACGGTCTAGATTTTTCTTGAGTTCTTCTATGGATGCTTTATGAGCCTCGTTTCCACGAATAAAGTCACCAGCTAAGAGATTACGAGAATAAGTTAATTCATCTAATGAATCGAAGTCCTCTCCAGGATAGCCACCTGGGCTTGTCACAAGACCATTTTCACGGTAATAGTTGTACCAAGAAGAAATACCTGCTTCAGCAATAATGACCTCTAAACCATCAACTCCTGTAGTAGCAAGACCGTTAGACATTGTTCCTAGGTAAGAAAGACCAGTAGTTGCCACTTTACCATTTGACCAATCAGCTTTTACTTGACGTTTACGACTATGATCCGTAAAGGCACGACAACGACCATTTAGCCAATCAATAACATTCTTATAAGCTTCAACTTGACGGTAATCTCCGTTGGTCATTAAACCTTGTGAATCTTTGGTACCAATACCTGATACGTAGATATTGGCAAATCCTCTTGGAAGGAAGTAGTCGTTAAGTGTGTAGCTGCTATTGATATGAGTGAGTTTTTCTTCAGCTTCAGAAACAAGTTCAGCATCCCCAACAGGTTCAACCAAGTCCAGGGTTGGATTTTCTAACGTAATTTCATGTGGTTCCTTGACTTCTAGTTCGGCTTCCATCTTATAGAGAGCCTTATCGCTTGCTTTATCATTGGTTCCTTGATGGTATGGACTTGCTGTCACGACAGCTGGAATCTTTCCATTGTAAGCTGGACGAATGATATTTACCTTGATGAGGTCAGGTAGACCATCTTTATCAGAATCAACACGAGTCTCTACATAAACTACTTCACGAATGACATTGTTAGTATTGAAGGTTGCCAAACTCTTTCCATTGAAGTAGTGATAGTTATTGTCCTCAGCAATAAGACCATCACTAACTAACTGATCGATAAGGGTGTTCCCTTTTTTAGTGCGTGTACTTAAAAGCTGGTAGAAATTGTCGATTAAATCTCCGTAAACAATCGGAAACGCTGTTTCTTTGTGAAAGCAAGACCATCTTCAAAGTCAATAAAGTAACTGAATCCAAGTAGTTGAAAGGCAACAGTATAGAAAATTTCTGCTGTCAATTCACGGTCTGAATTGAAGAAAGTGAGTAAATCTGTTTCTTTATCAACTGCTAAAGTAGTGAGGGGATAATCCGTATTTTTATAATTGAAAAAACAAGTTCTAACAAAAGCTTCAAACTGTTCTTTTTCTGAAGTTGAAAGATCAATCTTGAATCCAAGCTCAGATAATTCTTGTAAAGCTTGTTGGTTTGTAACGGGATAATAACTAAATTGATTAAAACGCATGGATATCTCCTTTTAAAGATTCATTTAAAAGTCATTATATCAAAAAATCATAGAAAATAACAGAAAGAGTAGAGTATGTCTGATAGTCAGGCATGATAAGAGAGTCGATACTAAAACAAGGACAATTTTCATTTTTTGAGTATCCTATAAGGATATGCTATACTAGATATATGTTAGATTTGGAGAAATACGGCGTGTCCATGTGGGAAGAGGAGAAAATTCTCTCTTTCCGTCAAAAACTTTTAGCCTGGTATGATGAAAATAAGCGGGACTTACCTTGGAGAAGAAGTAAAAATCCATACCATATCTGGGTATCTGAAATCATGTTGCAGCAGACCAGAGTTGATACAGTTATTCCCTATTATGAACGTTTTTTAGAAAGCTTTCCGACTGTAGAGACTTTAGCAAATGCATCTGAAGAACGCTTATTAAAGGCATGGGAAGGTCTTGGATATTATTCGCGTGTTCGAAATATGCAAACTGCGGCTCAACAGATTATGAATGATTTTAATGGAAAATTTCCTTCAACTTACGAAGGTATTTCAAGCTTGAAAGGGATAGGTCCCTATACTGCTGGAGCTATTTCAAGTATTGCCTTTAATCTAGCACAGCCTGCAGTTGATGGGAATGTCATGCGTGTTTTGGCTCGTTTATTTGAAGTCAATCACGACATTGGTAATCCAAGTAATCGCAAGATATTTCAAGCCATGATGGAAATTTTGATTGATCCAGAACGTCCAGGTGATTTCAATCAAGCCTTGATGGATTTGGGTTCAGATATTGAGGCACCCGTTAATCCGAGGCCAGAAGATAGTCCAGTTAAAGATTTTAGTGCTGCCTATCAAAATGGAACAATGGATCGCTATCCCATTAAAGCACCAAAGAAAAAGCCAGTTCCCGTCTATCTTAATGCTTTAGTTGTTCAAAATGCTAAAGGACAGTTTTTACTAGAAAAGAATGAAAGTGAAAAGTTACTTGCTGGCTTTGGCATTTTCCCTTGATTGAGGTTGATGAATTTTCTAAGATTGAAGAACTAAATCTCTTTAATCAGGTAGCTGAACCATCTGTTCAACTTGGGCCATCACCGCAAGAAAGTTTTGAGCAGGATTATGATTTAGAAGTTGAGTGGCAGGATAGTCATTTCGAAGAAGTGAAACATATCTTTAGCCATCGAAAGTGGCATGTACGAATCCTATCCGGGCAAGTAGTTGATAGCAAAGAATATTGTGATAAAGAGGTAGTTTGGTTAACTCCTGAAGAGTTTGAACTATATCCACTAGCAAAACCTCAACAAAAAATTTGGCAAGCATATTTAAAAAGATAGGATAATACCAGTCTTTCGTGTCTTCTTTGCATTTTTTTGGTATAATTGATATAAGGAAAAAGGTGACTATATGAAAAAAATATTGATTGTAGATGATGAAAAACCAATCTCAGATATTATTAAGTTTAATATGACCAAGGAAGGTTATGAGGTTGTTACAGCCTTTAATGGACGCGAAGCCATCGAATTGTTTGAAGCTGAGAAACCAGATATTATTATTTTGGATTTGATGCTTCCAGAAATTGATGGTCTAGAAGTGGCTAAAACAATTCGCAAGACAAGTAGTGTTCCAATTATCATGCTTTCAGCAAAAGATAGTGAGTTTGACAAGGTTATTGGTCTTGAACTTGGTGCGGATGATTATGTGACCAAGCCATTTTCAAACCGTGAGCTACAAGCGCGTGTGAAGGCTCTTCTTCGTCGTACGGAGTTAGTTGCAGTAGATAACCAAGAGGAAGATACTAAATTGCAAAGTCTTCAAATCAGGGATTTAGAGATTCTTCCAGATGCTTATGTAGCCAAAAAATATGGAGAAGAATTGGACTTAACTCACAGAGAGTTTGAGTTGTTGCATCACTTAGCTTCTCATCTTGGTCAAGTTATTACCCGTGAACATCTCCTTGAGACTGTTTGGGGTTATGATTATTTTGGTGATGTTCGTACTGTCGATGTTACCATTAGACGTCTACGTGAGAAGATTGAAGACACACCAAGTAGACCTGAATATATCTTAACTCGTCGTGGTGTGGGTTATTATATGAGAAATAATGATTGATATAATTAAACAAACAATTTTAACCAGAGATTTCGTCTTTGTACTCATATTAATTGGTTTTATTATGCTTGTTAGCTTTCTCTTGCTTGAAGGCCGTAGAGATAATATTCGACTCAAACAGTTAAATCAAAAGATTAAAGATTTAATTGCTGGTGATTATTCTCAGGTATTAGATATGCAGGGGAATACTGAAATCACTAACATTACGAATAACTTAAATGATTTGTCTGAAGTTATTCGTCTAACTCAAGAAAACCTTGAGCAGGAAAGTAAAAGATTGCATAGTATCCTATCATACATGACTGATGGGGTTCTAGCAACCAATCGTCGTGGTCAAATCACTATGATTAACGATATGGCTAAAAGACAACTCGGAGTTGAAAGTGATGACGCGCTCAATCAAAACATTTTAGAGTTACTCAAGATTGAAGATGAGTACGAGCTTAGAGACTTAATTACGCAAAGTCCTGAAATGATGATTTATTCCCAAAATGTAAATGGGGAGTATATTAGTTTGCGTGTGCGTTTTGCCTTGATTCGTAGAGAGTCTGGCTTTATCTCTGGTTTGGTAGCAGTTCTACATGATACGACTGAACAAGAGAAGGAAGAACGCGAGAGAAGACTATTCGTTTCAAACGTTAGTCATGAATTGCGAACTCCATTGACCAGTGTCAAATCTTACCTAGAGGCCTTGGATGAGGGTGCATTATATGAACCTGTTGCTCCTGATTTTATCAAAGTATCTCTAAATGAGACCAACCGTATGATGCGAATGGTAACGGACCTCTTGCATCTTTCGCGTATTGATAATGCAACTAGCCATTTAGATGTTGAATTGATTAACTTTACAGCTTTCATTACGTTTATCCTAAACCGTTTCGATAAGATGCGATCTCAGGATCAAGAAAAGAAATACGAGTTGGTTCGAGATTATCCGATTACATCGGTCTGGATTGAAATTGATACAGACAAGATGACTCAGGTAATCGATAATATTCTTAACAATGCCATCAAGTATTCGCCTGATGGTGGAAAAATTACGGTTAGTATGAAAACCACTGATGACCAGATGATTTTATCTATTTCGGACCAAGGACTTGGGATTCCTAAAGAAGATTTACCGAAGATTTTTGACCGTTTCTACAGGGTTGATAAGGCTAGAAGTCGTGCCCAAGGTGGGACTGGTTTAGGTCTTGCAATAGCAAAAGAAATCATCAAGCAACACAATGGATTTATCTGGGCCAAGAGTGAATACGGTAAGGGTTCAACCTTTACCATTGTTCTTCCTTATGATAATGATGCTGTAAAAGAAGAAGTATGGGAGGATGAAGTAGAAGACTAGAATGAGTGAAACAGGCTTTAAATATAGTATTTTAGCATCGGGTTCTAGTGGAAATTCCTTCTATCTAGAAACCCCTAAGAAAAAGATTTTAGTGGATGCCGGTTTATCTGGCAAAAAAATCACAAGCTTATTGGCTGAGATTAACCGAAAGCCTGAAGATTTGGATGCTATCTTAATTACGCATGAACATGCTGACCATATCCACGGTGTCGGTGTTTTAGCCCGTAAGTATGGCATGGATCTTTACGCCAATGAAAAGACCTGGCAAGCTATGGAAAATAGTAAGTATCTAGGTAAAGTTGACTCTTCACAAAAGCATATCTTTGAAATGGGAAAAACAAAAACATTTGGAGATATCGACATTGAGAGTTTTGGAGTTAGCCATGATGCAGTTGCTCCCCAATTCTACCGTTTTATGAAGGATGCCAAGAGCTTTGTTATGCTGACGGATACAGGTTATGTTAGTGACCGTATGGCTGGCATTGTCGAGAATGCAGATGGTTACTTGATTGAGTCTAATCATGATGTTGAGATCTTGAGAGCCGGATCATATGCTTGGCGACTCAAGCAACGGATTCTGTCTGATCTTGGCCACCTCTCAAATGAAGATGGAGCAGACGCCATGATTCGCACACTAGGTAATCGTACCAAGAAGATTTACCTAGGACATCTATCTAAAGAGAATAACATTAAAGAGCTAGCCCACATGACCATGGTCAATCAGTTAGCTCAAGCAGATCTAGGAGTAGGAGTGGATTTTCAAGTTTACGATACATCTCCTGATACTGCAACACCACTAACAGACATATAAAAAAGAAGGCGACTGCCTTCTTTTTTTATATATCTAGTAGAGATTTGGTGTGGTATAATGTTTACAAATGATATAGGAGAAGAAGTGTGAAAAGAAAATGGTTATTTAAGGATTACTATGACACAACGATTATCATACTTGCGTTAATTTCCGTTGTTTTAGTCTTGCTTGGATTTGCTGAGATGATTGACTTGGATAATCCTCCATACAATATTATTGATTTACTACTTTGGGGTGTTTTTGTGGTGGATTATGGCTGGCGGTTCTTTTTAAGTAAAGGGTAATGGCAATTCATAATTGAAAATATCTTTGATTTACTAGCCATTCTCCCTTTAAATGCTATTTTTACAGTGTTTCGATTAGGGCGTATCTTTCGACTAGCAAGACTGACAAAATTACTGAAACTGACTCGTCTTTTAAGAATCGTTGGATTGACTGGTAAGCTGGAAAAGAAGATTGGAAAACTCTTACGAACAAATGGCTTGCTTTATATTTTCTATCTCAATTCCTTTATTGTGCTGGTAGGGAGTTCGATTTTATCCGTTGTTGAAGAAAAATCTTTTTCAGAAAGTCTTTGGTGGGCTCTTGTAACTGTAACGACAGTTGGTTATGGGGACATTGTTCCGAATTCGATCTTTGGTAAATGGTTAGCTGTTTTATTAATGCTTGTCGGTATTGGAACAATAGGAATGTTAACGAGTGCCTTGACGAACTTTTTTGTAAAAGATAATCCAGATGAACAGATAAAACTTGATAAACTCCAAGATGAATTGTCTAGTCAGAGAATATTAATAGAGAAACAATCTGAAAAGATAGAAGAACTACATCGAATGATACAAGATTTGCTTGAAAAAAGGTAAATTTGACCATTAAAAAACCACTCAACGAGTGGCTTTTTTACAATCCTGCAAATTCTTTGATTTCTTGTGCTGACATTGAAGAGTCGCAACGGACGTTGATTTGTCCATCCGCAATGTGAACAAAATCCTGGTACAGTTGGGATTCCATAGCGTGAGCGGAATGCTTGCAACTCATTGAGTTGACTTGGTTCTTCACTATTGATGAAATAGATGTGTGCTTTGGTTTCAGCTACCACACCAGCCAATGTGCCAGCAAATTTACGGCAGTAAGGGCAAGTTTTGCGACCGATAAAGAATGTAGCAGTTTCTTTTTTATCAAGAGCTTCTTGGGCACGCGCAACAGTTGTCACTTCAAGATCTTTAATGTTTTCTAAAAATTGTTCCATGAGTTTTCCTCGCTTTCTTTTAAATCTAGTATGCCATAAAGTTTTTAAAAATGCTTAGATTTGATACGAAAAAAGATGAGATTGGTTGATCTCATCTTTTTAATTGTTTATTTTACAAAGGCATTGATTTCAGCTTCGATATTAGCAATCTTAGCTTGTGAATCTTCGTTGCTTTCTCCAACAACTGCAATGTAGAACTTGATTTTTGGTTCAGTACCGGAAGGACGAACTGCAATCCATGAACCATCAGCAAGTGTGTATTTCAAGACATCACTTGGAGGAGTAGTCAAGGCTGTTACAGTACCATCAGCGGCAGTGGAAGTTTGTGCTTTGAAGTCTTCTACGACTGTGATTTCTGTTGCGTTCCATTCTTTTAGGGAGCGTTCTCACGGAATTTCGCCATGATCGCTTTGATTTGCTCAGCACCGTCAACACCGGAAAGAGTAACAGAGATTGTTTTTTCAGCGTAGTAGCCGTATTCTTTGTAAATTTCTTCGATACCGTCGGCAAGTGTCAAACCGCGTGAACGGTAGTAGGCAGCAAGTTCAGCAACGACAAGAACTGCTTGGATGGCATCTTTATCACGTACGAATGGCTTAATCAAGTAACCGAAGCTTTCTTCAAATCCCATCATGTAAGTGTGATTGTGTTTTTCTTCGAATTCTTGAATTTTTTCAGCGATAAATTTGAAACCAGTCAAAACGTTGAACATAGTTGCGCCGTAGCTTTCAGCAATCTTCGTTACCAAGTCAGTTGAAACGATAGATTTACATAGGGCTGCATTTTCAGGAAGAGTTCCAGCGTTTTTGTGAGCTTCCAAGATGTATTTAGCCATGATAGCACCGATTTGGTTACCTGAAAGGTTGAGGTAGCTACCATCTTTTTGAAGAACTTCAACACCGACACGGTCAGCGTCAGGGTCAGTTGCGACAAGAACATCTGCACCAACTTGACGACCAAGCTCTTCAGCAAGGGCAAAAGGCTGCTTGGCTTTCTGGGTTTGGAGATTTTACAGTTGAGAAGTCTGGGTCTGGAGTTGCTTGCGCTTCAACGACTTGAACAGAGTCAAATCCTGCTTGAGCAAGAGCACGACGAGCCAACATTTCACCAGTACCATGAAGTGGTGTGTAGACAATCTTCATGTCTTTACCGAATTCTTCAATCAAGGCTGGGTTGATGTTTACATCTTTAACTTCTTTGAGGTATTCTGCATCAACAGCTTCGCCGATAACTTCAATCAAGCCAGAAGCTTTTTTTCAGCTTCTACATCAGCGACTTCTACAGCGAAAATGGATTTGTCGATAGCACGGATGTAGGTAGTCAAAGCGTCTGCATCGTGTGGAGGCATTTGTCCACCGTCTTCACCATAAACCTTGTATCCGTTAAACGGAGCAGGGTTGTGGCTGGCAGTAATCATGATACCTGCGAAACAGTTGAGGTGACGAACAGCAAATGAAAGTTCTGGAGTTGGACGGAGACTTTCAAAAACATACGATTTAATACCGTGTTTAGCAAGAACGGCTGCTGATTCAAAGGCAAATTCAGGGAGAAGTGACGGCTATCATAAGCGATAGCAACACCACGTTCTTTTTCGTTTCCACCTTTTGATTCGATCAAACGAGCCAAACCTTCAGTTGCTTGGCGAACAACGTAGATATTAATGCGGTTTGTACCAGCACCAATCAAACCACGCATACCAGCAGTACCGAATTCAAGGTTTGTGTAAAAGGCATCTTCCTTTGTTTTTTCATCCATGCTTTCCAAATCACGACGAAGATAGTCTGGAAGATCTGCGAAATCAACCCATTTTTGGTAGTTTTTCTTGGTAAGTCATGAAAGTTATCTCCTTTAATATATAATCTAATCGCCTTCATTATACCACGATTTAAAAGTTTTAGTAAAACGTTAGCGTGACTCACTTCTTTGAATTTAAGTTTCATTTTAATCATAGAATGAGTAGAAATTTATTATATTTAAAAATTTACAATATTTTTAAAGCGATTTCCTTTTTTTAGTTTGAAAATTATTTACTATATGGTACAATATAGTAAATAATAAAAGGAGTTTTCTATTATGAAAAAAGTTCTTAAGCATTCAGCTTTAGTTTTAACTGCTTTAGCATTAGTAGCTTGTGGAAATAGTAAAAAAGCAAGTGACAATGGTACTGCATCTAATTCAAACTTTGAAGTTTCTGTTAAAGACGGTATGTATGTACTTCCTAAAGATGAAGATTCAAATTCACACTACCTTGCACTTCAAGTTGAGATTAAAAACAATCGTGATAAACAGTTTAGTTTTACTAGCCATGATATCACGCTTTATAACGAAAAAGACGAAAAAGTTGAACCAATTCAAATTTATGAGTCAGACAGTAAAACTAAATTCATGTCATACGGAGATAGCATCTCTAAAGGCAAGAGTGTTGCTGGTTATGTAGTTTATGAAGTTGATAAAGATGCAAAATATGAACTTCACTTTGCCCCAAGCTTTTACGATGATGTAAAAGAAAATCAAAAAGGTAAAAATGACGTAGCTATCAAGGTTGATCCAAGTCAATACGAAGACAATATTGATGAAGCAAAAGAAGCTATGAAAAAATATGTTGATGCTGTTTACCTAGATGGTGAAAATACTGGTGGTGCATCAAACGTAAGCTTTACTAATGATAAAACTCAAATCGTCGCACTTGAAGATAAAAAATCAGACAACAAGAAATCAGATGATAAGAAATCTGATGAAAAGAAAGATGATAAAAAATCAGACGAAAAGAAAGATGATAAAAAATCAGACGACAAAAAATCAGATGACAAAAAATCTTCAAACGATTCTGATGTGATCACAAATGACGTGAAGGCTGATAGAGAAGAATTTATCAAGAAATTCATCGAGTCATTCGGTAAAGGATTCTACAACTACAAACCTTCTGATTCTGAACTTCGTACATTTGCAGAAGCATATATCAAAGCAAATGCAAAACGAGCAAAAAGTTGATTACAAAGTAAAAAAACTTATTTACCAGACTATGCAGTTGTCTATGTAAGACCAGAAACAATCGACTTGGATAACTTAAATGTTTATGAATTGAGCCGTAAATTCTACGACGAAAACAAAGGTAAATACAGTAGCTACTCAGAAGCTATGAAAGCTGGTGAGAAGTACATTTTAGAAAATGCACCAAGTCAATTTGATTCAACTCCTCTTGATACTAGCGATAATATGCAAAAAGAAGGATACGAAATCAAGATGACCAAGAAAGACGGTAAATGGACAATCGACACATCTTCTAAGAACTATAACTTAAAAGATATGGCACGTACATTCCGTGGTGGTATCGGTTATTAATATCTAAAAGTTCGAGTTTAAAGCTCGAACTTTTTTTATTTGAATTGTTAAAAACAGAAAAAGATAGTAAAATAGGTACATGATTATTTTACAAGCTAATAAAATCGAACGTTCTTTTGCAGGCGATGTTCTATTTGAAAATATTAATCTACAAGTAGATGAGAGAGATCGTATTGCTCTCGTTGGGAAAAATGGAGCAGGTAAGTCGACGCTATTAAAGATATTAGTCGGGGAAGAAGAGCCAACTTCTGGTGAGATTAATAAGAAAAAAGACATTTCCCTTTCTTACTTAGCACAGGATAGTCGATTTGAATCAGAAAATACTATCTATGACGAGATGCTTCATGTCTTTGATGACTTACGTACTACAGAGAAACAGCTTCACCAGATGGAGCTAGACATGGGTGAAAAGACTGGTGTAGAACTTGATAAGCTCATGTCCGACTACGATCGTTTATCAGAAGAATTCCGTCAGGCTGGAGGATTTACCTATGAAGCCGATGTTCGCACCATTTTAAATGGTTTTAAGTTTGATGAGTCTATGTGGCAGATGAAAATTGCCGAGCTTTCTGGAGGTCAAAATACAAGATTAGCCCTAGCCAAAATGCTCCTTGAAAAACAAATCTCTTGGTTTTGGACGAGCCGACTAACCACCTGGATATTGAAACCATTTCCTGGTTAGAAAACTATCTGGTTAATTACAGTGGTGCCTTGTTAATTGTTAGTCACGACCGTTATTTCCTCGATAAGGTAGCAACCATAACGCTCGACTTAACCAAACATTCTTTAGATAGATACGTAGGGAACTACTCAAGCTTTGTGGAGCAGAAAGAGCAGAAGTTACTGACTGAAGCTAAGAACTACGAAAAGCAACAGAAGGAAATTGCTGCTTTAGAAGACTTTGTTAACCGAAATCTCGTTCGAGCATCGACAACCAAACGTGCCCAATCTCGACGTAAACAACTGGAAAAGATGGAGCGTTTAGATAAGCCTGAAGCTGGGAATAAATCAGCCAATATGACCTTTCGCTCTAATAAAACATCTGGGAATCTTGTTTTGACAGTCGAGAATTCTGCTATTGGCTATGATGGGGAAATCATATCAGAGCCTATTAACCTCGACCTTCGTAAGATGAATGCTGTGGCAGTTGTAGGTCCGAATGGGATTGGAAAAGACAACCTTTATCAAGTCTATTGTCGATCAGATTCCTTTTATAAAGGGTGAGAAGCGTTTCGGTGCCAATGTCGAAGTTGGCTACTATGATCAAACACAAAGCAAGCTTACACCAAGTAATACTGTTCTAGATGAACTCTGGAATGATTTTTAAATTAACGCCAGAAGTTGAAATCCGTAATCGCCTAGGTGCCTTTCTTTTTCTCTGGTGACGATGTTAAGAAATCAGTTGGTATGCTTTCAGGTGGAGAAAAAAAGCTCGCTTGTTGCTGGCTAAACTTTCCATGGAAAAACAATAACTTCTGATCCTCGATGAGCCAACAAACCACTTAGATATCGATAGCAAGGAAGTGCTAGAAAATGCCTTGATTGACTTTGATGGGACTCTTCTATTTGTCAGTCACGACCGTTATTTTATCAATCGTGTTGCTACACATGTTCTGGAATTGTCCGAAAATGGTTCGACCGTCTATTTGGGTGATTATGACTATTATGTTGAGAAAAAAGCAGAGTTGGCAACTAGTCAAGAGGAAGAAGCGGAAACTTATAGCCAAGAAAAAGAGGTTTCTCCTGTTAATGACTACCAAGCCCAAAAAGAGAGTCAAAAAAGAAGTTCGTAAGCTGATGAGACAAATTGAAAGTCTTGAGGCAGAAATCGAAGAATTAGAAAATCAAGCCCAAGTTATCTCTGAACAAATGCATACCACCAATGATGCAGATGAACTCATGCAATTACAAGCAGAACTAGATAAGATTAGTCAGCGCCAGGAAGAAGCTATGCTAGAGTGGGAAGAATTGTCGGAAAAAGTTTAATAATAAAAAAGCAACGTCAACCGTTGCTTTTTCGTTTATATCTATCCACCCTGAGGGAATCGAACCCCCATCTCAAGAACCGGAATCTTACGTGATATCCATTACACTAAGGGTGGAAACTGTCATCATTATATCAAAAAAATAGGAGTTTTACTCAAGACTAAAAACCAATATAAAAGAGGAAGAAAAAAAGGATTTAGACGATATCTAAATCCTTTTAAATCTTTATTTTTTTTCAAGAAGTGCTTTGATTTCTTGAAGAACTTCCAATTCAGTTGGACCAGCTGGAGCTTCTTCAGCAACTTCTTCTTTCTTACGAAGGTTTTGAGCTTTTTCAATACCTTTAACCATGAAGAAGAGAACAGTACCAACAACTACAAAGTTGATGACAGCGCTCAAGAATTTACCATATGTAACACCATTCCATGCAAGTTCAGCAATGTTTTGTACTTTCGCAGCTTCCAAGGCTGGGTTCAATAGAAGTGGAGTGATGATATCATTAACGAATGAAGTAATGATAGCACCAAAAGCAGTAGCGATAATCACACCGACAGCAAGGTCAACAACATTGCCACGGAGTAAGAAATTTTTAAGATCCTTTAACATAATCTTTTTCCTTTCAAAATTTTATCAAATTTTTTCAGACTAGATTATATCGTAAATTTATATTATTTGCAAGAAAAGTGCTTATTTTTTTTAAATACGAAAAGCTTACTAAAAACGTAGTTGAGAACAACCATCGTAACCTGTGCAATAAATATTTCAACTGTATTAATTGTATTAATATCATTTCCAACAAAGTAACCAATGATTTGAGGGAAGCTTGTCACAAAAATAAAAGTTAGTAGAAGATCTAATAAAAAGGTGATAAGTCTTGCAGAGGTAAATTTAATTAATCGATTAAACCAGTTTTTTCTTTCTTGCTTAAATACAAATGTGTCATTTGTAAAAAACGCAAATAGGATTCCAGCAATATTTCCCAAGGCAGTCGCAACTAACTCTTGGTGAGTAAGATAAAAGATGACGATGCGGACAAATATTGATACTACGGTAGTCGCAACTCCGAAAAATAGATAGGATAAAATCTCGTTATCAAAGAATTTTTTAATATATGTTTTCATAAGATTAGTATAGCATAAAGCTGAAAAATGTGCTATACTTGTAAAGTTGTCTTGCTCAACCCTTGGTGCTTAACTTCTTTCACCAAGCATATTAAACGCGGTGGAGCCGCTAAAGGAGAAAACATGAAAAAACTTACTGTCCGCGATTTGGCAGATATTGCCATTGTCGCAGCAATTTATGTTGTTTTGACTATTACACCACCACTCAATGCCATTAGCTATGGAGCTTACCAATTCCGTATTTCTGAAATGATGAATTTCCTAGCTTTTTACAATCCTAAGTACATTATTGGTGTTACGCTTGGATGTATGATTGCTAATTTTTTCAGTTTTGGACTCATTGATGTCGCTGTAGTGGAGGATCAACTCTTGTCTTCCTAAGCTTAGGAGTTTGGTTGTTCAGTAAATATAGTAAAGACTATCTTTTTAATGGATTGATTCGAAAAGATCATTTCTTCTTTTCAATTCTATTTTCAATTTCAATGATCACCATTGCTGCTGAATTGAACATTGTAGCAGAAGCACCATTCTTCTTTACATGGTTCACTACTGGTATCGGAGAATTCGCTTCACTAATTGTTGGTGCGATTATCATAGGTAAAATTGGTCAACGTATTGATTTGACTAGATAAAGATATCTTATCAACCATTCGTAAAAAGGGCTGAACTTTGTTCAGTCTTTTTCTTTGTCCATGAACCTAGAAGCTCAACAAAAGTAGTATAATAAGGTAGAAAAAGGGGTTTAATTATGATAGATTATTTTTTGATTGGGATAAAATTGATGATGAAAAGCTCGGTTTTGGCTTTTGCTATTTACTTTATTTCCTTCCTTCTTTTACTGATTCTATGGCGTCGTTATGTCATTGTGCGTCAAAGTGGTGGAAACTTTTTTGCCCCGTTTCATATTGCTAAGGGAAGATTTTATATCCATAATGCTTATGTTTTTAGAAAGCGCATTATACCACTCAATTATATTAAAAAGATTGAGGTCCATTTTATTCCAAGTGTTAAATTGAATGGTGCTAGATATTTTATGTGTATTGAACAAAAGAGCGGAAAAGCTCTAGCCTTTTTCTTTGGAAAATCAAAAGAGAATGATCAACTAGTCAATAACTTAAAGAATGAAACAAAAAAATACAATATCAAGATCCGTATCTTAGAATCATAGGTTTTAATTTTTTTAAAATTTCAGAAAGCCTTTCCATAAAGTTGATTTTATGTTATAATATTCACAATTAAAGTTTTAGGAGTTTATATGGTCTCATCAGAATTTATTTCAAAAATCGAATTTGCTTGTAAGAAAAAGGAAAGTCTTTACAGTCAAAGTAAATTCAAATATGCAATTCGTTCAATGTTTGCAGGTGCTTTCCTTACCTTCAGTACAGCAGCAGGAGCTGTAGGTGCTGATTTGATCAATAAGATTGCACCAGGTAGTGGACGCTTCCTTTTCCCGTTTGTTTTCGCTTGGGGACTAGCTTATATTGTCTTCTTGAATGCTGAGTTGGTAACGTCAAACATGATGTTCTTAACAGCGGGTAGTTTTTTGAAAAAAATTAGCTGGAGAAAAACAGCTGAAATTCTTCTATATTGTACTTTCTTTAACTTAATTGGTGCGCTTATCGCTGGTTGGGGATTTGCTCATTCAGCAGCTTACGCTAATCTAACACACGATAGCTTTATTTCTGGAGTTGTAGAAATGAAGTTGGGACGCTCTAATGAACTAGTTTTACTTGAAGGTATTCTAGCTAATATCTTTGTAAACATCGCCATTCTTTCATTTGTTTTAGTTAAGGATGGTGGAGCAAAACTTTGGTTGGTTCTATCAGCCATTTACATGTTTGTATTCTTAACAAATGAGCACATCGCCGCAAACTTTGCTTCATTTGCTATTGTGAAGTTCAGTGTTGCTGCTGATTCAATCGCAAACTTCGGTATTGGAAATATTCTTCGTCACTGGGGTGTAACCTTTATTGGTAACTTTATCGGTGGTGGTCTACTGATGGGATTGCCTTATGCCTTCTTAAACAAGAACGAAGATACATACGTAGACTAAAAGTTGGATTGATTCCAACTTTTTCTTTTTGTTTTTCCATGCTATAATGAATGTAGTAATGTTAAATACAGAGGAAAATCATGAACGAAATTAAATGTCCAAATTGTGGGGAAGTTTTTACAGTTAATGAAAGCCAATATGCAGAGCTGATTTCTCAAGTTCGAACTGTGGAGTTTGATAAGGAATTGCATGAACGCATGAAGCAAGAGCTGGCCTTGGCTGAGCAAAAAGCCATGAATGAACAGCAGATAAAACTAGCGCAAAAAGACCAAGAAATTGCCCTGCTTCAAAGTCAAATTCAGAACTTTGATACCGAAAAAGAATTGGCCAAAAAGGAAGTAGAGCAAAGTGCTAGTCAAAGTCTGTTAGAGAAAGGAAAAAAAGAAGTTCAAGCACTGGAGAATCAGCTAGCTACCTTACGCTTGGAGCATGAGAAATCAACTGCAAAAAGACACTGTCTAATCTAGAGAAAGAAAGAGACCAGGTCAAAAAAATCAGCTCCTTTTACAAGAAAAAGAAAACGAGCTTTCTCTGACTTCAGTGAAACAAAAACTATGAGGCCCAGCTTAAGGCAGCCAAATGAGCAAGTTGAGTTTCTACAAGAATTTCAAGGCCCAACAATCAACCAAGGCAATTGGGGAAAGTCTGGAGCAGTATGCGGAGAGTGAGTTTAACAAGGTTCGTAGCTTTGCCTTCCCTAATGCCTATTTTGAAAAGGACAACAAGGTCTCTGCACGTGGGTCTAAAGGGGACTTTATCTTCCGTGACTTTGATGAAAACGGGCTGGAATTCATTTCCATCATGTTTGAGATGAAAAAAATGAAGCGGATGGAACTGAGAAAGAAGCATAAGAATGCAGACTTTTACAAGGAGTTGGATAAGGACCGTCGAGAAAAGAACTGTGAATATGCGGTTTTGGTAAGTATGCTTGAAGCTGATAACGATTACTTCAACACAGGGATTGTCGATGTTAGCCACGAGTATGAGAAGATGTATGTGGTGCGTCCTCAGTTCTTTATCCAACTGATTGGGCTCTTGCGTAAATGCGGCTCTTAACTCTCTTAAAATACAAGCAAGAATTAGCACTTATCCGAGAACAAAAATATTGATATTACTCACTTTGAAGAAGACCTGATGCATTTAAGGTTGCCTTTGCTAAGAACTACAATTCAGCATCTGTCAACTTCGGCAAGGCTATTGACGAAATCGACAAGGCTATCAAACGGATGGAAGAAGTCAAGAAATTCCTAACAACATCAGAAAACCAACTCCGCCTTGCAAACAACAAGTTGGATGATGTTTCTGTCAAAAAATTGACACGGAAAAATCCAACTATGAAAGCAAAGTTTGATGCTTTGAAAGGGGAGTGAGAAAAAAACACATGAACGGTATTATCAACTTAAAAAAAGAAGCAGGCATGACCTCGCATGATGCGGTTTTTAAATTGCGTAAGATTTTAGGGACTAAGAAAATCGGACACGGTGGGACCTTGGATCCGGATGTTGTGGGCGTTTTACCCATTGCTGTAGGGAAGGCGACTCGTATGGTCGAGTTCATGCAGGATGAGGGCAAGGTCTATGAGGGGGAAATCACTCTGGGATATTCTACAACGACCGAGGATGCTAGTGGGGAAGTTGTCGCAGAAACCCCTGTTTTGTCTCCATTGGATGAAAAGCTTGTCGATGAAGCCATTGCCAGTCTGACAGGGCATATCACTCAAATCCCACCAATGTACTCAGCTGTTAAGGTCAATGGTCGTAAACTTTATGAGTATGCGCGTGCTGGTCAGGAAGTCGAACGTCCAGAACGTCAGGTGACCATATATAGTTTTGAAAGAACCAGTCCCATTTCCTACGAGGATAAACTTGCGAGTTTTACCTTCCGAGTCAAATGCAGCAAGGGAACCTATATCCGGACCTTGTCGGTGGACCTTGGTCAAAAGTTGGGTTATGCAGCCCATATGTCTCATCTTACACGGACTAGTGCGGCTGGTTTACAGTTAGAAGATTCCTTGACCTTAGAAGAAATTGCCCATAAAGTAGAGGCTGGTGAATTAGATTTTCTCCATCCGCTCGAGATTGGGACAGGTGATTTAGTAAAAGTAAAATTGACTCCTGAGCAGGCAGATGAAGTCCGTTATGGTCGTTTTATTGAGTTAGAGTGTAGCGAGAAAGAAGTTGCCGCTTTCGAAGGTGAGAAGCTACTTGCTATTATGGAGAAACGTGATCATCTCTACAAAACCAAGGAAAGGTTTTCTCTAAAAATTATACTGAATAAAACGATTTTTTTATCTACTAGTCTAAAAGATGATATGCTCTCATCTTTTTAAAAATATTAGCCAATAAATAGTTTTTACATTTTATGTCTTAAAAAACCATTGAAAATACAGTGTTATTTGACAGTTTTGCTTACTTATGATAAGATTTAATTTAAGAAAAGCTAGAGAAAAATAGAGGATATTATGAGTATTGAAATGACTGTCAGTGAGATTGCTGAGGTCTTGGGACTATCCCGACAAGCAATCAATAATCGTGTCAAAGAATTACCAGAAGAAGATATTACAAAAAACGACAAGGGTGTTACTGTTGTTACTCGCAGTGGATTGATCAAACTTGAAGAAATCTACAAAAAGACTATCTTTGAAGATGAACCGGTTAGTGATGAAGTTAAGCAACGAGAACTCATGGAAATTCTTGTTGATGAAAAGAACGCTGAAATTATTCGTCTTTATGAGCAATTGAAAGCTAAAGATAAGCAACTGGCTGAAAAAGATGAACAGATACGTGTCAAAGACCGCCAAATCGCTGAAAAAAAGATAAGCAATTGGACCAACAACAACAGTTGACTCTTCAAGCTATGAAGGACCAAGAAACTCTTCAGCTGGAGTTGGATCAAGCTAAGCAAGAAGTTCAAGCATCGAAGAAAGGCTTCTTTGCTCGCTTATTTGGAAAATAAGAAAAAACTGCTTGGTTTCTATAAACTAGACCAGGTGGTTTCTTTTTACAAACTCAATTAGGTACTGATAAGATGGAAACAGTAAGAGATTATATCTCATTTGATTTAGAATTTAACAAACACCAGGATAAGACTCATTTGATTCAAGTATCAGCGGTACATTTTAAAGACGGTGAAGAAGTAGGAGCGTTTGACTCTTATGTCTACACTGATGTTCCTTTGAAAAGTTTTATCAATGGTTTGACTGGTATTACTTCGGAGACATCTGAAAGATGCACCCAAAGGTAGAAGAAGTCCTGCAAAAATTTCAAGATTTTGTTGGTAACTTGCCTCTTGTTGGTTATAATGCAGCAAAAAGTGATTTACCAATTTTACTAGAGCATGGATTTGACTATAGTCATCAATATCTAGTTGATGTCTATAACGAAGCACTTGAGCGACGTAGTTCTGATCTTCATGGAATTGCTAATCTAAAATTACAAACTGTGGCTAATTTTCTAGGTTTTAAAGGGCAATCTCATAATAGTCTAGAGGATGCTCGTATGACTGCTCGAGTGTATGAAGCTTTTCTGGAGTCAGATGAGAGTAGACTGTTACTCAATTCTCAGACTAGTCTCAATTCGAATCCATTTGGTGCCTTAGATTTATCACAACTTTTTGATTAGGAGTTTTTATGAAACCTGAAAAACCGAAAAAATTGGGTTTTAAAAAGATTTACCTTAATCTAGATAAAATCCTCTTTCTATTCTTTCTAATTTTTATGTTAGTTGACTATATCTGGTTGCCACTAAACTCAGTGATAGCTGGATTTTTACTAAGTCAGACTGGATATTTGTTTATTTCCTACAACAATATTTTTGAGATTATAAAAAACGCACCCATAGTCAGTCTTGGTTTTGTAATTTTAATAGCCATCAATCTACTGGTAGCCTATTTTCAACTTAGTATTCTCTTTATTGGAGCTCGCCACCTCCTATATCACGAAAAAAGGACTCTTATAGAATATAGTCGAAAAGTATTTCGTGAAAGCCTTGCTTTTATGAAAAAGATGACTATTTCAAAAGCTCTGTTTATCTTTTTATTTGTAGCAATGCTATTTCCTTTTATCAGGAAGATATTTAAGATTTATTATTTCAATAAAATCGTAATTCCAGAGTTTATTCAAACGTACATGGAAGATAAGTACTGGATGTGGTGGGATAGCCATTATTATCTTATCAGTCTTATTCTTCTATGTTTCTGTTCGCTTGATGTTCACTCTACCAAAGGTCTTTTTATGAAAAAGATGACGGTCAAGGAAGCGATCATTTATAGTTTGGATAAAACTAAGAATTTCTTTTTGGTTTTATGCCTGGCATTTATTCTTAATTATTGTAAAAAACCAATCTATTCTTCTATCTTCCTCTCATCCCTTTACTATCAATCCAGTATATAGTGGATAGCCTTACTCAGAGAGAATCTCTACTCCTTGCTATTTGCAACTTCGTTCTTATCAAGAATTTCCACTATATGGCACTGACCTATTTCCTTGTGAAATTTACGTCCTTCTTAACGGGAGAAGAGCTTGACATTATGCCAAGGCGAGAGAAGGACCATATCATGAGATGGGGGGTCATGGTTTGTGCAAGTATTTTCTTTGCGATTGAAGGCTATAATTATCTGGAAGCTCCAGTCGTCAATCCACCGCTTGTGATTTCACACCGTGGCGTATCGAATGGAAATGGTATCCAAAATACAGTAGAATCCTTAGAAAAGACTGCGCAGTTAAAACCAGATTTGATCGAGATGGATATCCAGGAGACTAAAGATGGTCAATTTGTTATGATGCATGATGCTAATCTTAAAGGCCTAGCTGGTATTAATAAAACACCACAGGATTTGACCTTAGAAGAGTTAAAGCAGATTGACATTCATGAGAATGGTTATGAGACAAAGATTTCAAGTTTTGATGATTATCTGTCTCGTGCAAATGAATTACATCAGAAACTACTCATTGAGATTAAGACCAGCCACAAAGATAGCCCGCAGATGATGGAACATTTTCTAGACAAATACGGTGCAAAAATTAAGGTTTATGGTCATCAAATGCAATCCTTGGATTATAAGGTTATTGAAAAAGTGAGAGAGTATGACAAGGATATTCCTGTCTACTTTATTCTTCCCTATAATTCTGTTTTTCCTAGAACGGTTGCTACAGGCTACACAATGGAGTATTCTACTTTAGATGAATACTTTGTGACGAAACTATGGAATACTGAGCAAAAACTCTATGTATGGACAATCAATAGTTCGGAATCATTTAATAAGTCTTTTCACCTAGGTGTTGACGGAATGATTACGGACGACTTGGAAAGAATAAAAGAAGAACTAGTAACTGCTCAGGAAGACCCTGAATATAGTGACTTATTGCTAAATAAAGCAACTGAGTTCTTTGCTTATTAACATCAATTAAAAGAGGCTGTAAACCAGCCTCTTTTTGAGAATATAATTAAAATGGTAACTTACCAGCAAATGCTCCAAGTTTCTTTTTAGTTGTTTCATCAATTTGTTCAAGAGCAGCATTGAGCGCTTGAACAGTCATATCTGAAAGTGTTTCAATATCCTCAGCATCCACAACTGCAGGATCAAAATCGATTTTTACGACTTTTTTATCACCTGTTAAGGTAGCAGTTACAAGGTTTTGAGCAGAAGTCCCAACAAATTCTGTGGCAGCCAATTCAGCTTGGCTTTGCTCCATTTGTTTTTGAAGTTTTTGAGCTTGACGCATCATGTTTTGCATATTCATCATGGCGGTATTTAGCTTCCTTTTCTTTTATTTTCCATTTTATTTTATCAATTTTAATTGGAAAAGTCTAATTAAAATTTCAGGTTCTCTATACATATCAACCAATGATTTAAGGTTTCTTTAAGCTTTCTATATTATTCTGAAGAACTCTATTTTTAATCGAGAAATAAGAATGCAAGGATTAAATTTTTTAATGTTCAAAACCTAAAGTGCTCTCGCCATCAGTTTCTAAATGGAGAGAACTAGTATTTATTTCAAGATAATGCTAGATTATGATATAATAGTAAAGAATGAGTTTTTAGAACAAACTAAAGGAGAATCGATATGATTTACGCTGGAATTTTAGCAGGTGGAACCGGCACGCGCATGGGTATTAGTAATCTACCCAAACAATTTCTTGAGTTGGGAGATCGCCCAATCTTGATTCATACAATTGAAAAATTTGTCTTAGAGCCAAGTATCGAAAAGATTGTGGTTGGAGTTCACGGAGACTGGGTGACACATGCAGAGGATTTAGTTGAAAAATTCCTTCCACTCCACAAGGACCGTATTATCATCACAAAAGGTGGGGCGGATCGTAATTCTAGTATTGAAAAGATTATTGAGGCTATTGATGCTTACCGTCCAATCACAGAAGATGATATCGTGGTCACACATGACTCAGTTCGTCCTTTTATCACACTTCGAATGATTCAAGATAACATTGCTCTTGCACAAAATCATGATGCGGTAGATACCGTGGTTGAAGCGGTGGATACCATTGTTGAAAGTACAAACGGTCAGTTTATCACAGATATTCCAAATCGTGCTCATCTATACCAAGGACAGACTCCACAAACCTTCCGTTGTAAAGACTTTATTGATTTGTATGGTTCTTTATCAGCAGAAGAAAAAGAAATTTTAACAGATGCATGTAAAATCTTTGTCATTAAGGGTAAAGATGTAGCATTGGCAAAAGGCGAATACTCAAACCTTAAAATTACAACAGTTACAGACTTGAAGATTGCTAAAAGCATGATTGAGAAAGACTAGAGACATGATTAATCAAATTTATCAACTGACAAAGCCAAAGTTTATCAATATTAAATATCAAGAAGAAGAGATTGATCAAGAAAATCATATTCTCATTCGACCAAATTATATGGCGGTTTGTCACGCGGATCAACGCTACTACCAAGGTAAACGCGATCCAAAAATTTTAGCGAAAAAACTACCAATGGCTATGATTCACGAGTCTTGTGGTACAGTCATTTCTGATCCAACAGGTACCTACAAAGTTGGTCAGAAGGTTGTTATGATTCCAAATCAACCACCTATGCAAAGTGATGAGGAATTCTACGAGAAATTACATGACTGGAACATATTTCTTATCAAGTGGTTATGATGGGTTTATGCGAGAATTCGTTTCTCTGCCTAAGGATCGTGTGGTAGCTTACGAAGAAATCGAAGACACAGTTGCTGCCATTACTGAGTTTGTCAGTGTTGGTATGCATGCTATGAATCGTTTCATGACGGTATCTCACAGCAGACGTCAACGCATCGCTGTCATTGGTGATGGAAGTTTAGCTTTTTGTCATGGCCAATATTATCAACTACACTTTGCCTGAAGCAGAGATTATTGTTATCGGACGTCATTGGGAGAAATTAGAATTATTCTCATTTGCAAAAGAGCTCTATATTACTGATAGCATTCCAGAGGATCTTAGTTTTGACCATGGTTTCGAATGCTGTGGTGGTGATGGATGTGGACCTGCTATTAATGACTTGATTCGCTACATTAAACCACAAGGTACCATTTTGATGATGGGTGTTAGTGAGTATAAAGTTAATATCAATACTCGTGATTCATTGGAAAAAAAGGCTTGTTATTGGTTGGGCTCTTCTCGTTCTGGGAAGAGTTGACTTTTGAAAAATGCTATCCAAATGATGGAGATTAAGAAGTTTGCCAATCGTTTGAAAAAAATATCATTTATCTAGAAGAACCAGTCAGAGAGATTAAAGGATATTCATCGAGTTTTTTGCTAACAGACCTTAATACTGCCTTCAAGACAGTATTTAAGTGGGAAGTCTAATGGAGGATGATTGTGAAAGAAATCGTTAAAGAAAAGATTGCTTCTTTATTATCTGGTGACGAAGAAATTCAGAGCGTTGAACAGTTGGGTGGGATGACCAATCAGAACTATTTGGTTAAAACATCCTCAAACCAATACATCGTTAAAGTTTTTTTCGGTAAAAGGGTACTGATAAAATTAATCGACCGGCAAGAATGAAAAAGTACAATCTTGAGTTGTTGAAAGATTTGAAAATTAGATGTAGAAAATTATCTTTTTGATATCGAAGCAGGTATCAAGGTTAATCAGTACATCGAAAATGCTGAGACACTTGATTCAACTACCATTAAAAATAAATTTGATAAGATAGCCCCAATTTTACAAACAATCCATGCGTCTGGTAAAGAACTAAGAGGAGAGTTTGCTCCTTTTGAGGAAATCAAAAAATATGAATCATTGATTCAAGGGGAGATTTCCTATCCAAACTATGAAGTTGTCAGAAAGTCTGTATTTTCTTTGAAAGATCAACTTGAACAAATCGGAATTGAGAAAAAATCTTGTCACATTGACTTGGTTCCTGAAAACTTTATTGAAGGACCAGACGGACATCTTTATCTGATTGATTGGGAATATTCTTCCATGAATGATCCTATGTGGGATCTTGCAGCACTCTTTCTAGAGTCTGAATTTACTCCAGACGAAGAAAATTCCTTCTTGTCATATTATGAAAGCGAACAGACACCAGTTTCTCGTGAGAAGATTCGTATTTATAAAATATTGCAAGACATTATTTGGAGTCTTTGGACTATTTACAAAGAAGAAAATGGTGCAGATTTTGGAGATTATGGAATTTCTCGCTACAATAGAGCTGTAAAAGAATTAGAGTCTGAAGGAGATTTAGATGAAAACTAAAAATGGAGTTTCTTTTGGTCTACTTTCAGGTGTCTTCTGGGGATTAGGATTAACGATTAGCGCCTATATCTTTTCAATCTTTACAGAGCTTTCGCCTTTTGTAGTAGCAGCAGCACACGACTTTCTGAGTATTTTTATCTTGCTAGGATATCTTCTAGTCAAAGAAGGGAAAGTACGTTTTTCAATCTTCTTGAACATTCGAAATGTTAGTGTTATTATCGGAGCACTATTGGCTGGGCCAATAGGCATGCAGGCCAATCTCTATGCGGTCAAATATATCGGTAGTTCTTTAGCATCCTCAGTTTCAGCTATTTATCCTGCTATTTCAGTCTTGCTTGCCTTTTTCTTTTTAAAGCACAAAATTTCAAAAAATACAGTATTTGGAATTTTATTAATCATTGTAGGCATTATTGCTCAGACTTACAAGGTTGAACAAGTTAATTCCTTCTATATCGGAATACTCTGTGCTTTGATTTGTGCGCTTGCTTGGGGAAGTGAAAGTGTTCTGAGCTCATTTGCTATGGAAAGTGAACTCAGTGAACTCGAAGCACTCTTGATACGACAAGTCACATCTTTCTTGTCCTATCTTGTCATTGTTCTCTTCTCGCATCATTCATTTGCGGAAGTGGCAAATGGCCAATTATTGGGACTTTTGATTATCTTTGCAGCATGTAACTATGATTTCTTATCTTGCCTACTATATTGCTATCAATCGATTGCAGCCAGCAAAAGCTACTGGATTAAATGTGAGTTATGTAGTATGGACTGTTTTATTTGCAGCAATTTTCTTGGGCTCTCCCCTTAATTTACTGACCATTATTACTTCCCTTATCGTAATGGCTGGTGTTTATATTATTATTAAAGAATAAAGGAGAAAACGCGTGAAAGCGATTATCTTAGCAGCGGGATTGGGAACTCGTTTGAGACCCATGACAGAAAATACTCCCAAAGCCTTGGTACAAGTTAATCAAAAACCTTTGGTTGAATATCAAATCGAATTTTTAAAAGAACGTGGAATTGATGACATTATCATCGTTATAGGTTATTTAAAAGAACAATTCGACTATCTTAAGGAAAAGTACGGGGTTCGTTTGGTCTTCAACGATAAGTATGCTGATTACAATAACTTTTACTCTCTTTACTTGGTAAAAAGAAGAATTGGCCAACAGCTATGTTATCGATGCGGATAACTATCTTTTCAAAAATATGTTCCGTAATGATATCGAACGTTCAACCTACTTCAGTGTTTATCGTGAAGATTGTGATAATGAGTGGTTCCTAGTTTATGGAGATGATTATAAAGTTCAAGATATTATTGTCGATAGCAAAAATGGACGCATCTTGAGTGGTGTATCATTCTGGGATGCTCCAACAGCTGAGAAAGATTGTTGGGCTTTATTGACAAGGCTTATGCAAGCGGTGACTTTTGTAGACCTCTACTGGGATAACATGGTCAAAGATAATATCAAAGAACTAGATGTATATGTAGAAGAGTTGGAAGAAAACTCTATCTATGAAATCGACAGTGTTAAAGATTATCAAAAATTAGAAAAGATTCTTTCTTCACAAAAATAAGCAACTTTTATGAACTGATACCTCACCTATTTTTACTTGACTTTTTAGGTTTGATACAGTATACTAGTGAAAATTTAACCTTTAAGGGCAGTCCAGAGAGACTCACAAGGTGTCAGAGAAAAGAAGCTACAATGGAAACAAGTAAGCAAGTTCTTATTTGCTACTTTTGTGTAAATATCTTAACTGAAACCTTGCAAGTGCAAGGTTTTTCTTTATCTGATCCCCTTAAAATTTAAGGAGGAAAAGTTATGAATCCAGATTGTAAAAAACGAATGGGTGCAATTCGTTTGGAAGTTATGAGAGTAGTATCTCAAGAGGAAATCGCGCCAGCAATCTTTGAACTAGTTCTCGAAGGAGAAATGGTCGAAGCTATGAAAGCGGGCCAATTTCTTCATTTGCGTGTACCTGATGATGCCCATCTCTTACGTCGTCCAATCTCAATCTCATCAATAGATAAGGTGACTAAGAAATGCAGACTTATCTATCGAGTTGAAGGAGCAGGGACAGCAATCTTTTCGAGCTTAAAAACAGGTGATAGCTTAGATGTTATGGGACCTCAAGGAAATGGTTTCGATTTATCTGAGCTAGACGACTATTGCAAGGTTCTTCTAGTTGGTGGTGGAATCGGAGTGCCGCCCTACTTGAAGTAGCTAAACAACTACATGAGAGAGGTGTAGAAATTACGACTGTTCTAGGATTCGCTACTAAAGATGCTGTTATTTTGGAAGATGAATTATCCAGATTTAGTCAGGTCTTTGTAACGACTGATGATGGATCTTATGGTATTAAAGGAAATGTTTCTGTAGTGATTAACGAATTTGACACAGAATTTGATGCAATCTACTCATGCGGTGCGCCTGGTATGATGAAATACATTAATCAAACATTTTACGACCATCCAAGAGCTTATCTATCATTAGAATCTCGTATGGCCTGTGGCATGGGGGCTTGCTACGCTTGCGTATTGAAAGTACCAGATAGTGAAACAGTTAGTCAACGTGTGTGTGAAGATGGGCCTGTATTTAAAACAGGAACTGTTGTTTTATAAGGAGAGTGTCATGACTACAAATCGATTACAAGTCTCTCTACCAGGCTTAGAATTAAAGAATCCTATCATTCCTGCTTCAGGCTGTTTTGGATTCGGTCAAGAATATGCCAAATACTATGATTTGGACCTCTTGGGCTCTATCATGATTAAGGCTACTACCCTTGAACCACGTTTTGGAAATCCTACTCCACGAGTGGCAGAAACACCTGCTGGTATGCTGAATGCCATTGGTCTACAAAATCCTGGTTTAGATGTCGTTCTTTCTGAAAAGTTACCTTGGCTTCAAAGAGAATACCCAAATCTCCCTATTATCGCCAATGTTGCTGGATTTTCAAAACAAGAATACGCAGCAGTTTCTCATGGAATTTCAAAGGCAACTAATGTAAAAGCCATCGAGCTCAATATCTCATGTCCTAACGTTGATCATGGAAATCATGGACTATTAATTGGCCAAGACCCTGAGTTGGCTTATGATGTGGTAAAAGCAGCTGTAGGGGCATCCTCAGTTCCGGTCTATGTAAAATTAACGCCTAGTGTGACTGATATCGTGACTATTGCAAAAGCAGTAGAAGATGCTGGAGCTAGTGGTCTTACCATGATTAATACCCTTGTTGGGATGCGTTTTGACCTCAAAACTAGAAAGACAATCATTGCAAATGGGACAGGAGGCATGTCTGGACCAGCAGTCTTTCCAGTAGCTCTCAAATTGATCCGTCAAGTAGCCCAAACAACTAATCTTCCAATCATTGGTATGGGAGGAGTTGATTCAGCTGAAGCTGCTATAGAAATGTACTTAGCTGGTGCGTCAGCTATTGGTGTTGGAACAGCAAACTTTAACAATCCATATGCCTGCCCTGATATCATTGATAACCTACCGAAAGTTATGGATAAGTATCAAATCGAAAGTTTGGAACAACTGAGAAAAGAAGTGAAGAGTAGCCTGTAATCTTTTTAAATTCGTAATGTTTTGAATGCCTTCTTCTTTTTGGTATAATATGACTATGATTGTAACAATACCTATTAAACTGAAAAAGACATTGCAACTCCAGGCCCAACAGTCCTTGTATTAGGATATTTTGATGGGATTCACCTTGGTCATCAAAAATTATTTAGCATTGCTGGTGAAATTGCTGCTAAGAAGAGATTAAGCGTTGCTCTAATTACCTTTCATGAATCACCGAAGTTAACCTTAAAACCCTATACACCAGAAAATTTACTTCATATCCTAAATGCAGAAGAACGTGAACGAAAGTTTAAACGAGCTGGAGTCGAAAATCTTTATTTAATGGATTTTTCAAGTCGTATTGCCAATATGACCGCTCAAGAGTTTGTAGATACCTTTGTCAAAGAAGTCAAAGCAGATACCATTGTAGTGGATTTGATTATAGTCTTGGTTCTGATAGAAAAATCAGCAGAGGATTTAAAAAGAAATCTTTCGACGGAGAAGTAGTTGTAGTACCACCTGTAGAAGATGAAAAAGGAAAGATTAGCTCTACTCGTATTCGTCAAGCCATCCTAGAAGGGGATGTGAAAGAAGCTGGGCAATTACTAGGAAGCCCTCTTCCGACAAAAGGAATTGTGGTACATGGTAATGCTCGTGGCCGTACAATTGGATATCCTACTGCAAATCTCGTGCTTTTGGACCGCACTTATATGCCAGCAGATGGTGTCTATACTGTTGATATTGAAATCAAACGAAAACTCTATAGAGGAATGGCCAGTGTCGGAAAGAACGTGACCTTCGATGGAGAGGAAGAGCGTTTTGAAGTGAATATCTTTGATTTTGATGAAGATATTTATGGCGAAACAGTGACTGTCTATTGGTTAGATCGTATCCGAGATATGGTAAAATTTGACGGCATTGAACAACTGGTCAAACAACTCGAAGAAGATGAAAAAGCTGCAAGAAAATAAAATCAAGTTCGAATGAAAATTCGAGCTTTTTATTTTGTTAAAATCTTAGAAAAACAAGGATTAGAGATGAGATATAAACTTAAGTCTGGTATAATTCTAATAAGAGATTAAGGGAGATTATGATGTTTAAAGAAAAAAGAAATAAAGGTTTTATTTCTGTACTGATACTTTCGCTAGTATTCTTTGCGATTGCTTCTATTTCAGGATTCTTAGGTCAAATGCACAAGAAGCCTACAGAGAGGTTTGCAGATACAACTGATACTGGAAAAGAAGTTACTATGTCAGTCTACGGTATCTATCCTGAACCTGTTGGTGAAGTTGATGGTGGAACTGTTGTTTATATTGTGCAATATAGCAAGGAAGGTGAAGGAAAGTTTGCTGTAGTTGAGTCTAAAGTGAAAGATGAGTCGATTAATAAACTTCTTGAGAACGCAGAAAGTCTTGCTGATAATCCTGGAACTCTCACAGGTATACAGTTAGAACCCCTCACTAATACCAATTTTTGTCAATACTCGAAGAACACTAAGATTATCAATCTTGATGAATTTATTAGCTCTATTCTTCCTGTTAAATCAGTGGTCGCTCGTAATATGAATACAAGAATTTATCTCAGTCTCAGTGAATATTCTAGAGATAGTTTGAGCTATATTTTTTTTGGTATTGTGATTTTTTTCCGGCATGGGGCTAATGACTTTAGTCGCAGCCTTTTATCATACGAAAGAAAACAGTTGATTCGTTCAAAGAGCTGTATCGTCTGTACCCTGAATTAGACGGAAAATCTCGAACTGCTTGATACTCAAGCTGAATTTTTACGACCAGGACTTGAAAGTTATTTTTGTATAAGAATCATCTCATTACTTATTACAAAGGAACCCAAGCTCTAGATCTTAGAGATGTGTGGAGGATCTATTTAGTACGTACAAGTTTATAGTCGTTTTACAAAAAGTTTATCAGTTTGTATATACTCGAAAAGGATAGTTCTAAGAAGTATAGCTTAACTATTCGAAATACTAATAGAGTAGAAGAACAATTATAAGAATTTCTGGAAATCTTCTTCCACTTTCCTGAGATCAACATTGGTAGTTTATAAGAAAGCATCTTTTAGGGATGCTTTTTCCTATTTTGAGTAAAAATTTTGGAAAAAAGTGAATTTATAACTTGACATCTTAAATGTTAAGGAGTAGAATATTTACTAGTTAATTAAATGATTAAGTTTATGAATCCAATATATTTGGCAAACAATACTAGAAACCTATAAAAAGGATTAGAACATTTTAATTGTTTTTTTATAAATATTTCTATTTATAAACTTAACTAGTTAATAACACATAAGACTTATAGTGTTGCCTAAATCTTATATTTAGTAGTAAAAAAATAGAAAGTGTGTTTAGATGAAAATCAATAAAAAAAGTATGTTCTTGGTTCAGTAGCTCTTATAGCCTTAAGTCTTTCAAGTTATGAATTAGGGCGTTACCAAAGCAAGGGACAGACTGGCAAAGAGTCTAATCGTGTGGCTTATATAGATGGAAATCAGGCTAGTACTAAGACTGAAAATCTGACACCAGATGAAGTTAGTCAGCGAGAAGGAATCAATGCAGAACAGATAGTCGTTAAGATTACCGATCAAGGCTACGTAACTTCACATGGAGACCATTATCATTACTTTAATGGTAAGGTTCCTTATGACGCTATTATTAGTGAAGAACTCTTGATGAAAGATTCGAATTATCAACTTCGAAATGAGGATATTGTCAACGAAGTCAAGGGTGGCTATGTCATTAAGGTTGATGGTCGCTATTATGTATACCTCAAAGATGCTTCTCATTCCGAAAATATTCGTAGTAAGGATGAAATCAATCGTCAGAAGCAGGAACATGGACATGGTGGCGGAGTAAAGGTTAGTAATGAAGTCGCTGTAGCAAGGACTCAGGGACGTTATACGACGGATGATGGTTATATTTTTAATGCTAGTGATATTATTGAGGACACGGGTGATGCTTACATCGTTCCACATGGCAATCACTTTCATTATATTCCTAAAGAGTGACTTGTCTGCTAGTGAACTAGCTGCTGCTCAGGCCTTCTTATCCGCTAAAGGTGGTCAAACAAGCTCAGTTGGGTATCGACCGTCAACAAATTCTTCTAGCAGCTCATCAGATGCTTCGAATAGTAGTACATATAGACAAACGAATCAAAGCAATGTTGAGGCAAATACTAGAAGATGGACCCCAAGTGTTAGCCCACAAGTGGATAATAGTTATCAAGCAAGTCCAAGTGAAGATGTATCTAGTCTTTCTGAAACAACTTTACGCCTTGCCACTCAGCCAACGTCATGTGGAATCCGATGGTTTACTCTTTGACCCTGCCCAAATCACGAAAAAAACAGCAAATGGGGTAGCAGTACCTCATGGGGATCACTATCATTTTATCCCTTATAGTCAAATGTCAGCTTTGGAAGAAAAGATTTCACGGATAATTCCAGTTGGAAATCAAAAAAATTGTTTCCGTTCCTAGAGCTACTAGTTTACAGCCGAATCTTACGATAAAAACCTCTTCCTCAACCAGTTTCAAATCCGCAACCAACTCCAGTTCCTATTCCTGAAAATCATTCTAATGAGGAACTTACCAAGCAAGTAGTCAGAAAAAAATTGGTCAGGGTTATGTCCTTGAAGATAAAGGAGTATCACGTTATGTCTTGAGTAAGGATTTGTCTAAAGAGAATCTTATAGCTTTTGAGAAAAAACTAAATAAGGTGGCTACACCATCTCATACCTTAGCGGAGAAGAAAAGCACAATAGCTCCTAGAGATCAGGAATTCTATGATAAGGCTTATAGTTTGTTGGAGCAAACGCATAGGAACTTACTTGAAAATAAGGGACGGCTATCTGACTTCCAGATTTTAGATCAATTGCTAGAAAGATTAAATGATGAACATGTAAACAAGGTAGCCTTTTGTAGATGATTTGCTTAAATTTATTGCACCGATTAGTCATCCAGAACGTCTGGGTAAGCCAAACTCACAAATCGAGTATAGTGACTATGAAGTTCGTGTAGCCCAGCTAGCAGATAAGTACACAACATCGGATGGCTACATCTTTGATGCCCATGATATTATCAGTGACGAGGGAGATGCTTATGTAACGCCACATATGGGTCATAGTCATTGGATAGGTAAGGATAGTTTGTCTGAAGCTGAGAGGGCAACTGCTCAGGCTTATGCCAAAGAGAAGAGGTTGACGCCTCCTTCGACTGATAATCAGAACTCAACAAAATCGGAAGCAAAAGGGGCAGAAGCTATCTCAAAAGGGGCAGAAGCTATCTATAATCGGGTAAAAGCTGAGAAGAAGGTACCGCTAGATCGCATGCCTTACAATCTACAGTATGCAGTTGATGTCAAAAATGGTAACTTGATTATCCCTCACTTTGATCATTACCATAATATCAAGTTTGAATGGTTTGATGAAGGGCTTTACGAAGCTCCTAAGGGATATGCGCTCGAAGATCTTTTTGCGACTGTGAAGTACTATGTCGAGCATCCAAGCGAGCGTCCGCATTCGGATAGTGGTTGGGGAAATGCAAGTGACCATGTTCTAAGAAACCAAAATGGACAACATGACCATTCGAATAATGAAAAACCAAATGAGGAGAAACCTCAGACAGAAAAAACTGAAGATGAAAAAACTCTTGAGGAGAAACCGCAAATGGAAAAGCCAGAGGATACTAATCCAGCTGATGAACCAGAAGAATCTCCAGAGGAAGAACCACAGATTGAAACTGAAAAGGTAGAAGCTAAACTACAAGAAGCAGAAGAGTTATTAAAAGAATGTGACAGATGAAGGAGTGAAATCCAATGCTAGCGAAACCTTGGCTGGTTTACGAAATAATCTAACACTAGGTACTATGGATAACAATGGTATTATGGCTCAGGCTGAAAATCTTTTAGTCTTGCTAAAAAATAGTAAGCCTATAACAAACGAAAAGAATTAAAAGTCAAATGATAAAGATGACTAGTGAGAACTGAAAATGAAATCTAGTTCTCACTTTTTTCATGAAAATCCATCAAAAATATTGACATTTTAAGTTTTTAGGAGTAAACTATTTACTAGTTAATTAAATGGTTAAATACTAGTTAAGGAGTTGTTATGAAAAAAAGAAGTATCCTATGGTTCATACTGCCTTCTTTGTTCTCATTTTTTAGGGGCATGTGGACAAAAAGGCTAGTCAAGATAATCGTAATGAAACTAAGGGAATGAAGATTGTGACTAGTTTTTACCCTGTCTATGCTATGGTCAAAGAAATTTCGGGTGACCTAAATGATGTTCGGATGATTCAGTCGAGTTCAGGTATCCATTCCTTTGAACCTTCTGCGAAATGACATTGCAGCCATTTATGATGCCGATGTTTTCGTTTATCATTCTCATACCTTGGAGTCATGGGCGGGAAGTTTGGATCCAAGCCTGCAAAAGTCTAAGGTAAAGGTCTTAGAAGCATCAGAAGGTATGACCTTGGAGCGCGTGCCTGGATTAGAGGATATGAAAGCTGGAGACGGGATTGATGAGAAGACCTTGTATGATCCTCATACTTGGCTTGATCCTGAAAAGGTTGCTGAAGAAGCACAGATTATCGCTGATAAGTTATCCGAACTAGACAGCGCTAACAAGGATACTTATCAGAAAAACGCACAAAGTTTTAGTGCCAAAGCTCATGGTTTGACCAAGAAATACCAACCCATTTTTGAAAAAAAGTCAATCAAAGAAATTTTTGTAACTCAACACACAGCTTTTTTTCATATTTAGCTAAAACGCTTTGGATTAAATCAACTTGGAATAGCTGGTATTTCACCAGACCAAGAACCAAGCCCGAGACAGTTAACCGAAATTCAAGAATTTGTAAAGAATTATAAGGTCAAAACTATCTTTACAGAGAGCAATGCTTCGTCTAAAGTTGCTGATACACTTGTCAAATCAACAGGTGTGACTCTTAAAACACTCAATCCTTTAGAGGCCGACCCACAAAAACGATAAGTCCTACTTGGAAAAATTTAGAAGACAATATAGCTATTTTTAGCTGAAGAATTGAAATGAGGAGTTTATGAAAATTAATAAAAAATATCTAGCAGGATCTGCAGTGGTCCTTGCCTTAAGTGTCTGCGCTTACGCTTTAAATCAACACCAAGTGCCTGAGAACAAATTAAATAATCGTGTATCCTATGTTGATGGGAAAAGAGTCTGATGCTAAAAAGAATGAAAAATCTGACACCTGATCAAGTTAACCAAAAAGAAGGAATAGAAGCTGAACAGATTGTTACTAAGATTACAGATCAAGGCTATGTGACTTCCCACGGTGACCATTTCCATTTCTACAATGGTAAGGTGCCTTTTGATGCCATCTTTAGTGAAGAATTGGTCATGAAGGATCCAAACTATCAACTAAGTGATGGAGATATTGTCAATGAGATTAAAGGTGGCTATATCATCAAGGTGGATGGCAAATATTATGTCTATCTGAAGGATGCTAGTCACGCAGATAATATTCGTACCAAAGACCAAATCGAGAAACAAAAACAAGAACACACATCAGATAGTAGCAGTACAAGTAATGAAGTTATTGCTGCCAGAGCACAAGGTCGATACACAACTGATGACGGTTACGTCTTTAATGCTGCAGATATTATTGAAGATACAGGTGACGCTTATATCGTTCCTCATGGTGGCCATTATCATTACGTTCCTAAGAGTGCTCTATCTTCAAGTGAATTGGCTGCCGCTCAAGCTTACCTTGCTGGAAGAGGAAGTCAACAAAGTTTAACAGACTACAAACCGATTCCAAGTGTTGAACCAAGTCATCAAGTAGAGAAACCAGCTACAAGCAATCCAGTACAAGAAGAAAATAATCTTCAAAAACTTCTAGAACAGCTTTACGCTTTACCAGTTAGTCAACGCTATAAAGAATCTGATGGTTTGGTATTTGACCCGGCTAAAATTACCAGTCGTACGCCTAACGGAGTTGCTATCCCTCATGGAAATCATTACCATTTCATCCCTTATACTAGTTTATCTGCTTTGGAGCAAAAGATTGCACGCTTGATACCACTTTCAGGTCTAGTAACACCATCAAATCCTGTAGAAACTCCAAGTAAACCAAACGAAGACCATGATCACGACCATGATCACGAAGATGTTGATCATCAACACGAAGAAGACCATGACCACGATCATGCTAATCATCGACACGGTGAAGACCACGATCATGGCTTTGCTATTGCTCGAGTGATTAGCGAGGACGACCAAGGTTTCGTAGTTTCACATGGAGACCACAATCATTATTTTTACAAGAAAGATTTGACGGCTCAACAGATTAAAGAAGCCCAGGAACACTTGAAAGGTAAAACCGAAGTTAAACCTAATCCATCAGATGAGCACCATGATGAAGACGGGCATGATCACCACCATGGTGAAGACCACGATCACGGCTTCGATGCTGACCGAGTGATTAGTGAGGACGACCAAGGTTTCGTAGTTTCACATGGAGACCACAATCATTATTTTTACAAGAAAGATTTGACGGCTCAACAGATTAAAGAAGCTCAGGAACACTTGAAAGGTAAAACCGAAGTTAAACCTAATCCATCAGATGATCACCATGATGAAGACGGGCATGATCACCACCATGGTGAAGACCACGATCACGGATTTTCGATGCTGACCGAGTGATAAGTGAAGATGAGCAAGGTTTTGTAGTTTCACATGGAGACCATGCCCATTATTTCTTTAAGAAAGATTTATCAGCAGAGCAGATTAAGGCTGCACAAGACCATCTTCATGGCCATCAGCAGACAGAACCTGTTAAACCTCTTGCCAAGACGGTTGAAAGTTTCTCTCGAGATGCCAGCGATGAAGAAAAAATAGCTTATATTTCTAAAACATATGGCGTTCCTCTTGAGGCTATCAGAATTTCAAATGGATTCTTTGTATTTGGTAATCCAGACCAAGCTTATGATCCAACTCACATTCACCCTTACGCCGTTCGTAAGGAACACGTTCGTATTCCGCTTCAAACAGGTGATGCAGAGCTTGATTTCCTAAACGAACTCTATACAACTGCTCTACGTGATGGTGTTTCTCCTTATAGCTTGCAGGTTGAAAATGGTAGCTTTGTTATCCCTCATGGTGATCACAACCACTACATCAAGGTTCAAACTAAAGGTTATGAAGTCGCTTTGAAAAACAAAATTCCTGCATTACAGTCAACTTACCAACCTGGTGCTTTTGATGAAAAAGCAGTCCAGTATAAGATTGATCAACTCTTGGCAGAAAGTCGCGAAGTTTATAAAGATAAACCAATTCTTTACAAAGACAGATTGAACTTGCTTTGGGGCAATTTTCTGAGAATATGAAGAAGCTATCAACCAACTCTACTGCAGGTTATTTGGCAGCTTTGGATTTGTTTGATAAGCAGTATATTCACATTGACTCAAGTGTCAAACCAACAGAAATCAGTCCTTTAGACAAGAAATATCAAGCTTTAGTAGATAAGATTAATACCTTAGACACAGATGCTTATGGACTTCCTAAGAAGGATTTATTGACTCAGCTTCAAGAAAATAAACTAGCCCAAGATGAAGCAGGTTTAGATGCAGTTGAAGCTAAGTTACAAGCTTTTGCAAGATTTTTAATGACCGTACTGGAGTTACAACAGTAGAATACATCAAGTATTTCTACCAACATCTATCTGACGGTCGCTTAAATGACACTCTTAGAAATAAAGTTGCCAACCTAACGTGGACACTTTATCAGTCACAATCCTTCCTTAAGGCAACTGACTTGAACAAACTCTTCCCAGAAATCTACCAAACAAAAACTGGAAGTAGAGGAAGCACTGAAAAAAATGAGCCAGTTGCAAGCAAGACTTCTGAAACAATCTTAGATACAGAAAAAAAGTGGATGGCCATAGTGCTAAAACTGCAGTCTATGAGTTCTTGAAAGGTTTGTATGATGATCTCAAACCTGAGGAACAAAGTAACCATGTCTTAAAAGGGCAAGTAGAAGAGTTACTAACAAAAGCTGAAGAATTAGTGAATCAAGTCAATGAGGAGGGGTTAAAGCTTCACTCTCTGACGAAGTGAAAAATCTGAAGGTTGCTTTGGAGAAAGAAGACGCAGACCTTGATGAATTAAATACACAGGTTCAAGATCTTCTAAAACGTATTTCACTAACAATCCAAAATGAACGTGATAATTCGAAACAAGACCCAGAGGTTTTAGCTCTTTACCAAAAACTCTATAACGGTGTCATTGCTCTCCATACTTATTTGGAAATGAATAATGGTTCTGATGCGGACTTTGAAAAGGTAGATGCTCTATTTGATAAACTAGCAGCAGCAAGTAAGGATAAGCAGGCTCTTCTAGCAGTTGCCCAAGAAATTGTTTCATTAAACCAAGAGCTTAGATCTAAAGCAACGCCAAGTCAAGAAACACCTGTTGAAACAAAACAAGCAACACCAGGTCAAGCAAGTACTGATGAGCAAGTAGAAGCTAGCTCAGTGCAGACAACAACAGAGAATACTTCTGAAACAACAGAAAAAGTCGCAGACTAAAAAAAAGACGAAGTAGCTTAGCTACCTCGTCTTTTTTTTAGTCTTTGTAAGATACGATACCAATGATGGTATCAACTGCACGTTCCATTGTTTGAAGGCTGACATATTCAAAACGGCCATGCATATTTTCACCACCAGCGAAGATATTTGGCGTTGGAATTCCCATAAAGGAAATTTTAGAACCGTCTGTTCCTCCACGGATTGGTTCGATAATTGGTGTAATATCAAGACTTTCCATTACTGATTTAGCGATGGTGACTGGAGTCATATCCTTTTCAATGACTTCTTTCATGTTGTAATACTGGTCAGTCAATGTTAAAGTGACACGATCGCTACCAAGTTCTTGGTTCATTTTATCAGCGATAGCTTGCATAGCAGCTTTACGCGCTTCAAAGGTTTCTTTTTCGAAATCACGAATGATATAGCTAGCACGCGCTTCCTCAACACTACCAGATGACATCCATGAGATGGTAGAAACCTTGATAGCCCTCAGTCAACTCAGGGCGGTCACCAGCTGGGAGTTGATTGTGGAAGTCAATTGCCAACTGAAGAGCGTTAACCATTTGTGCTTTGGCTGTTCCTGGGTGAACATTACGACCTTGGAAGTGAAGTTCCGCACCCGCGGCAGAGAAGGTTTCGTACTGAAGTTCACCTAGAGGTCCACCGTCAACTGTATAAGCGAAGTCAACATTGAAATCCTCTGCATCAAATTTATTGGCACCGACACCAATCTCTTCATCAGGTCCAAAGCCGACACGAATTTCACAGTGTTTAATCTCAGGATGAGCGTTCAAGTATTCGATAGCTGTCATGATTTCAGCGATACCAGATTTGTCATCAGCACCCGAGAAGGGTAGTTCCATCAGTAGTAATCAACGTTTGCCCATGATATTTCTCTAAGCTCTTGAAAATCTGCTGGATCAAGTTTGAAACCAGAATTCCCAAGCTCGATAACTCCTCCGTCATAGTTTTCAATAACTTGCGGATTGACGCCTTCAGCATTAAAATCTGCTGTATCCATGTGAGAGATAAAACCAATCTTGCGAGTTAAACTTGGATCATTAGCTGGAAGAGTACCGATAGCAAAACCGTTTGGCAAATAATAGACATTTTGCAAACCGACACGTTTCATCTCTGGGATGAGGATATTAGTCGCAAAGTCTACTTGACTTTGAGTGCTTGGTGTAGTAGTAGAATTTTCGTCTGAACGTGTGTTAACCTTAACATAAGTTAAAAAACGCTCTAGTAATGTTGGATATTTCATCATAACTCCTTTTTCCTTCTTTTTAAAAACCATTGTATCATAGAAAGAAGAGAAAAACAAAAGTCGGAAGGGAGATAAAATCCTTATGTTAGCGTTTACTTATGGCTTCTTTAGTGATACAATAAAAAAGATAAAAATATCACAAGGATGCAGAGATGAAAAAAGCAATTTTAATGATGACATTTGGTTCACCAGAAGAGATTACCTTTGAAGGAGTAGCCGACTTTTTTACCAACATTCGTCGAGGAGTTCGACCTCAAGATCACGAGATTCAAACACTTTATGATAATTATGTTCGAATTGGAGGAACTCCACTTCAAAAAATTACCCGTGAAGAAGTTGCCTTGGTAGAAGCTAGATTAGGAAATGATTATAGTGTCTATTTTGCCAATAAATTTTCAACCCCTTTTATTCCAGATGTGATTCGGCAAATGGAAGCAGATGGAATTGAAAAGTGTATTTGCTTGATTTTGGAGCCACACTATTCCTTTTACTCTGTCATGGGGTACGAAAAGTTTCTGGAAAGCAAACAAATTCAGTTTTTAGTTATTAAGGACTGGTATCAAGAAGAAGCACTATTAAACTATTGGACAGCTGAAATTGCTAAAATTTTAAAAGAAAAGGTGAAACAGGATAGCTTTAAAGTCATCTTTTCTGCTCACAGTGTGCCCATTTTTGCCTTGGATTTTGGTGATCCCTATATCGACCAGATTTTTCGAAAAATAGCAAGTTAATTGCTGAGAAATTAGGCTTGAAACCAGAGCAATATACCAACACTTGGCAGAGCGAAAGTGATATTGGTATTCCTTGGATTAAACCAGATGTATTGGAGTATCTTAGAGAACAGGAAGAACATCCAGAGCATTATATTTTTGTACCTATTAGTTTTATCAGTGAGCATATTGAAGTCTTGTTTGA